>Ga0209707_1000733_pt1 | contig 19265 bp, 16 predicted proteins | sample EN4Hudsemesocosm_FD_184630 | JGI IMG/M metagenome (GOLD analysis project Ga0209707, IMG submission 184630) | Methane-oxidizing microbial communities from mesocosms in the Hudson Canyon - EN4B Hudson Canyon (SPAdes) (version 2) | ecosystem: Environmental > Aquatic > Marine > Cold seeps | place... | reverse complement strand
TGCATATCGGTAGTATTCAAATCGTTTTTCTCGTACCAGGTGGCCGTCGGTAAAACGATATCAGAATAAGCGCCTGTTGAATTTAAACGGAAGTTAATATCAACCATTAAATCTAACTTAGCAATCGGTGCATCTTTATGCCATTTGATTTCCTGACCTTCTGCTTCTGGAAGTACATCTTGCATCACGCCATTTTGAGCGCCCAGCAAATGTTTAAGGAAATATTCATGTCCTTTAGCACTACAACCGATTAAGTTAGCACGCCAGACAAATAAGTTACGTGGATGATTTTCCGGTGCATCAATATCTTCAGATGCAAATTTAATATCACCAGATTTTAATTGATCAACTAAATAATCAGCAACGCCTTTTTCATCTGTTGCGCCTGCAGCCTCAGCATCTTTAACAATATCCATAGGATTTTTGTTAAAGTGAGGAGCAGAAGGCAACCAGCCTAAACGTTGAGAAACCACGTTATAGTCAGCTAAATTATGACCTTTATAATTAGCTTGTGCGGTTGATGCCAATAGAGCATCCGCTTCTAATTTCTCATAACGCCATTGGTCGGTATGGAAGTAGAAGTAAGTTGTGCCGTTCATATGACGGGGTGGTTTTTGCCAATCTAAAGCAAAAGCAACCGGCGCCCAACCTGCTTGAGGACGCAGTTTTTCTTGTCCAACATAGTGACACCAACCACCACCACTTTGACCAATACACCCACACATATGTAGTAGGTTCATAATGGCACGGTAGTGCATATCATTGTGATACCAGTGGTTTAAACCTGCACCCAATATAACCATTGATTTACCCATGGTTTTCGATGCATTGTCAGCAAACTCACGACCACTGCGGATAATATCAGCTTGTTTTACACCCGTGATTTTTTCAGCCCAGGCCGGAGTGTTCGGAATACTAGCATCATCATAACCTTTAGCGGCTTCGCCACCTAAGCCACGATCTAAACCGTATTGAGCTAGTTGCATATCAAATACGGTGGCAACTAAAACTTCTTTACCATTCAAGGTGACTTTTTTAACAGGTACTTTCCGTTTCATTGGAACGTCAACACCCGTTTGGAAATCAGGGAATAGCACATCAACGGTGTCGTCTTTATCAAAAATCAAACTCAGACGAGGTTTTGTGTTTTTTCTACCTTTTTTGGAGACTAGGTTCCATTTACCTTCTTCACCCCAACGGAAACCAATTGAACCGTTAGGTGCAATGATGTCACCAGTCTTTTCATCAATAACCACTGTTTTCCAATCTGGGTTATTGTCTTCACCTAAAGAATCATCAAAATCAGCTGCACGTACGAAACGTCCACCGACATAAGATTTTTTATGCTTATCCAATACAACAAGCATTGGCATATCAGTGTATGTACGCGCGTACTCTTCAAAATAAGCATCTTGATTATCAATGAAGAATTCTTTTAAAGCAACGTGTCCCATGGCTAAAAATATAGCAGCATCAGTCCCTTGTTTTGCAGGCATCCAAAGATCAGCAAATTTAACGTACTCAGCGTAATCAGGAGAAATGGCAACGATTTTTGTGCCTTTATAACGAACTTCTGAATAGAAATGCGCATCAGGTGTACGTGTCATTGGCAAGTTTGAGCCAGCAACAACAATATATGTAGAGTTATACCAGTCAGCTGATTCAGGTACGTCAGTTTGTTCACCCCAAGTTTGAGGTGAAGCTGGTGGTAAATCACAATACCAATCATAAAATGAAAGACAGGCGCCACCGATCAAGGACAGATAACGACTTCCTGCCGCGTAACTGATCATTGACATAGCAGGAATAGGAGAGAATCCGGCTATTCTGTCAGGGCCATGTGCTTTAATAGTATATATATTAGAAGCTGCAATAATTTCAGAAACTTCTTCCCAGTCAACACGTACAAAGCCACCTAAACCACGAACTGCAGTGTATTTTTTACGTTTTTCAGGGTCTTCTTGAATTGCACCCCAAGCTTCTACAGGGTCTTTTCCTGTTGCACGTTCATCTCTATATAAAGAAACCAGTCTTTCTCTAATTAAAGGGTGTTTAACCCTTAATGGACTATATAAATACCAGGAAAAACTAGCTCCACGTGGACAACCACGAGGTTCATGGTTTGGCATATCAGGGCGTGTGCGTGGGTAGTCTGTTGCTTGCATTTCAAAAGCAACTAAGCCATTCTTAACATGGATGTTCCATGAACAACTACCGGTACAGTTGACACCGTGAGTAGAGCGAACAACTTTATCAAAACGCCAGCGATTACGGTAACCGTCTTCCCATTGGCGATCTTCATTAGTAACTATGCCATGACCACCTGAAAAGGTAGACTGGACTTTTTTGAAAAAACTAAGACGGTCTAAAAAATGACTCATCGATTTTTCTCCAGGAATTTAAGGAAATGTGTTGAAGTCGTTGTAAGTTAAGTTAAAAAGCACTTAATTTGACAAAACGACTAAAAGCCGGGGACATAAAAATGTACCCCAGCCTATGATATTTGAAATGCTTTATGGGTTATAAAACTCACCATCTTTACGTAAGTAGAACCACCAGTTTATCATGATACAAACCACATAGAATGCAGCAAACCCCATTAAGGCAACTTCAGGGGTAGTTGCCTTGATTTGCTCTCCGAATACTTTAGGAATGTAAAAAGCACCATAAGCAGCAACTGCAGAAGTCCAGCCTAATACCGGGCCGACTTGTTCTTTAGGGAAAACTTGAGAAATAGTTCTGAAAGTAGAGCCATTACCAATCCCTGTAGCAGCAAATAAAATTAAAAACAGAATTAAAAATGGCACAAAAAACTCTTCAGGAGTTGCTGATGAATATGCTGCTTTCATATAGTAAGCCACACCACCTGCACTAAGCACCATGACAAAAGAACATATATGAGTAACCCAGGCGCCGCCAAATTTATCAGCTATCATGCCTCCGAAAGGACGAATTAAAGCACCAATAAAAGCCCCTGTCCAAGCGTACATCAAAGCACTGGGGCCATTAGGATTCGCAATGTCGTGATTCATCACCCCATCAACCATAACGTGTTGGTAGCCGAAAATAACTTTAATTGCTAATGGAAAACAAGCAGCAAAACCAATAAAAGAACCAAAGGTCATGGTATAAATAATACTCATCACCCAGGTATGTTTATTATCAAAAATCTGGTATTGACGACCTAAGCTTTCACCAATTTGTCCAGGAATGATTTTTAATAAAGAAACAGTTAAGGCAATAACAATAAATAAGGCAATTTCTTTAGGAACCTGAAAGCCAGAACCATGGACTGATTCAGGTAGCATTAGCCATAACCCAAAAACTGCACTGATAAAGGCAATTAACAGCATAAAACTAATCATGCTGAAACTAACTATTGGGCTGCGAACAGTAGGTGAAACATCTGCTGTTCGAATATTATTCATTCCGAACCAGCTGGCTATAGCAAGTGGAACAAGAAATAGTAACCAGATAAACCCCGCATTTTGCAAGTAGGTTTCTGTGCCAGCAGGAATTTTACCAACGAGTGTTCCTGAAGTTGCCTCTAGAATCATTGGTTCCCCACCCATAGCACCGAATAAACCAAAGGTCATGGATAGAGGGATCAGGATCTGCATGGTGGTTACACCAAAGTTTCCTAAACCTGCATTAAGACCTAACGCTAAACCTTGTACTTTCTTGGGAAAGAAAAAACTGATATTGGACATGGATGAAGCAAAGTTACCACCACCAAATCCAGATAACAAGGCTAGGATTTGAAACACCCAAAAAGGTGTGTTTTTGTCTTGTAAAGCAATACCAGCACCTAGTGCAGGTATGATTAAAAGTGCAGTAGTAAAGAATATGGTGTTACGTCCACCGCATAATCGAATAAAGAAGCTACTCGGAATACGTAAGGTTGCGCCAGTTAAACCAGCAATAGCCATTAATGTAAATAACTGAGACTTTTCATAAGGAAATCCAAGATTCAGCATTTGAACCGTAATGATTCCCCAGTATAACCAGACAGCAAAGCCATTTAATAAGCTGGGAATGGAAATCCACAGGTTACGATTGGCGATTTTTTTGCCTTCAGACTCCCAAAACTCTTCGTCTTCGACATCCCACTTTTGTAGATCGGACATGTTTCCAGTTCTCCTCTAGAGATAAAATAATTCCACTGCAGATTATACGCTTATTATTATTGATTTGTTACTATTTATAAGGGATTTAAGTAATACATGTTATTGTTTTTAAGTTATTGAACCTTATTATCTTTAAGGGTATTTTCTAGCGGTATTTCTTTAATTTCTAGGAAATATTGTGTTAGTAAAGCAGATGACAAAACTGTAAAATTTAGTATGTGAATTTACTGATAGCTTAACGAATATGTTCAAATTATGTTTTTTTGTACCTGAAGGATATTTAGAGCAAGTTAAACGGGCTCTTTTTGAAAAAGGAGCCGGGCGAATGGGTTGTTATGATTGTTGCTGCTGGCAAGTTTTAGGGGAAGGTCAGTTTAGAGCCTTGGACGGCAGTCAGCCCTTTATTGGCCAGCAAGGTAAGATAGAAAAAATTGCCGAGTATAAAGTTGAAATGGTGTGTGAAGATAAAGTCATAAAAGCAGTAGTAAAAGAACTTTTAAAAACCCACCCATATCAACAGCCAGCCTACGAAGTGTATAAAATATTAACGATTGTGTAACTTAAATCAGTTGCTACTTAGATTCATGCTGTCAATGGCATGGATTGGTGCGTCGTTACCAGCCATTAAATCCTTAATTGTGGCATAAACAAGTTGATGCTGTTTAACTAGCGTTAAACCCTCAAAAGAGTCAGAAATAACAGTCAAAGTATAGTGTCTATCTCCTCCGCAAGTTACTTCAACCTGTGCATTTGAAATAGCTTGTTCAATGCGTAGTTTAATTTCAGAAGATATATCAGACGTAATTTGCATTTTGTTACTTGCCTATTGTTTAAGAATGTATGGATTTAAAATTCAACGCGATTGCACATTAAATTTTTGTAAAAGATTAATCTATTTTACATTAGATTAAAGAAAAACAGGTCACATTATTAATTTAAAATTTAACGGTTATTTTTTAATAAACATATAAACTATAAGGGATTGCGGGCATCAAGCAAGTCATTATAATCATTGTTACTGATATTTTATTTAGGTTACAATTCATTCATGGTTTGTTTTATTACCATGTTTTTTTTAATACAATTAAGGAAGTAAAAATGGCTGACTTTAAAAAATATAAGTGTAAACTTTGTGGTCATATCTATGATGAAGCAAAGGGTGATCCAAAAAGTGGTATTGCTCCGGGAACTGTTTGGGCTGATTTACCTGATGATTGGGAATGTCCAGATTGTGGTGCTGTAAAAGTAATGTTTAATTTAATGCGTAGTTAATTACATATAGCATGCCAGGGACGGCAACCTTATTTCTTTATAATAATATTTTAATGTGGTGTTTCTTTGTTGATAAAAGACTGGTAAATTATGTGTGAATTATTTATCTATCTTTGTTCAAATGAAAATATTTTATTTTTTAAAATACCTTGCAGTTGATCCAGTTAATTTAAGTATTAAATTCAAGCTTATTTCATTGATGGCTTGTTTTTGCTCTATTTTCTTTATTGCTCTAATCACCAAGATCGTTTCCCCCTGGCCTGGTTATCCGATGATTGTCGCTTCTATGGGGGCTTCAGCAATCATTCTTTTTTTTATTCCTGGTAGTCCGCTGGCTCAGCCGTGGCCATTTGTTGGAGGGCAATTAATCTCTGCTACTGTTGGTATTGCATGTGCTTTAAACATATCTGAAATTTCTACAGCCGCCGCAACTGCAGTGGGAGGCTCTATTTTACTTATGTTGATATTTCGCTGTTTACACCCCCCTGGTGCAGCAACAAGTTTAACCCCAATTATGGCCGGCGCATCAATAACTTCACTTGGGTATTCTTTTGTTTTAGTGCCTGTAGCAATTAATGTGTTTACTATGCTTTGCCTGACCATTTTTATTAATCGATGGGTCATGGGGAGAGATTATCCTAGCCCATTACCCGTAAAAAAGGTTTCACGTCAACGCCATACCATTTCAGAGCCAAGTCATCATGTAGGCTTTTCTGAGCATGATTTAAGTCAGGCAATAGAAAAAAGTAATGTGTTTGTTGATATGACGCATGCAGAGTTAAGTCAATTGCTAAGTCAGGCTGAATTGAATTCTTTTAAAAGATTAAAAGGAAATATTTCATGTGCTGAGATTATGATCAAAGAAACTTTTGCTGTTGAGTATGGTACTGAAGTGGAAGACGCCTGGGAAATTATGCGTACTCAGAAACTTAAAGCCATGCCTGTCATTGATAGAGCAAAGCGTGTGATTGGTATAATTACCTGGAATGATTTTTTTAAATGCATTGATTTAAATGCTTATGATTGTTTTCAAGACAGATTTCGCACCTTTATTCGGCGCACTCCTGATGTTTCCGCATCAAAACCAGAGGCAGTAGGACTAATTATGACGGGCTCAGTAATAACTGTGCCAGATACTACTCATATTGCTGATCTGGTTGCTCTAATGTCTGTTCAGGGGCACAGACAGATTCCAATTGTAAATGCAGAGCGGCGGCTTGTTGGGATGGTCTATCAAGCAAATTTAATTGCAGCACTTTATAATGAACAATTAGCACAAAAAAATGAGGCTTAGAGGTAAATGGAAATTAAAAATGTTTTAGAAGCTCATGAAATACCAAAAGTAGCTATGGATGCTATGAATGGAGTACATGAAGATGAATTAAATATTGTAAATAATGTTAATGCTGCAATTCACAATGATGATTTGGAACAGCTAACAATTTTATGTCATGAGTGGATGGAGCATACCAAAGCACATTTTGATAGAGAAAATTATTTAATGGAGAAATATGATTTTCCAGCGTTTCATTGTCATCACCGTGAACATGTTGAGGCTATAAGTGGATTGGAAACGATTATCAACGGTTGGCTTGAAGATAAAAATATTGATGAGTTAGCTACATATGTTAGAGAAACATGGCCGGCATGGTATGTAAATCATATATCTACAATGGATACGGTGACCTCTGCATTTATAAAACAAAGTATTTCAAATGAATAAGCTTTTTTTGTTTTTGATTCATATCATATTTATTATTTAAACCACGGATACCTCTTTGCTTATTTTGGTTGGGTGTGCTTAAATTTGCCACTATACTGTTGTGGAATGGGTATTTCATCTGACTGCTTGGTATTCTCATTAGATTTTATAGAAAGCCTCACTGCAAAATCTTTTTAATAATAATTTGGGGTAATAATTCGGGAATTTTAATATGAATAGTCTTACTGCACTTTCTGTAAGTATTGGTGTTTTAGCTGGTGCGGCTGTATTTTTGGCCGTTGGTCCTTTAGCTGGTGTTTTTTTGATATGGGCAGCAACTATTTCATGGGCGGCTTATTTTGCTTTGGGTGGTACTGATGAAGCAGCAAAAAATACTGTTATATGCGGTGTTTTTGGTGTGGTTATGGCCTGGTATGCAGCTGTTCAGTTGACTAATATCCCTGCAGATGCGGCACTTGGTTTCCCTATGATGGCAGGCATTGTTGTATGTATTTCTGTTATTGTTTCTTGTCTTGCTGCAAACCTTAAGGTTCTTTCATGTATTCCAGCTACAGTACTTGGTTACTCGGCAACTTTTGGTTACCTTTTACAAACACCAGATATGTTAACAAAAGATATTCTTCTTAATATTACCTGGGCAAATCCATTGTTAGTTATTTCTTTTTCTTTGGCAGTGGGTGTTGGCTTAGGTATCGCTTCTGCTAAATTAGCGGCTAAGTGGACTACAGTTGAAGGTTAATAGATAAGTTCAAAGGGTAGAGACGTTGCAGGCAACGTCTCTACTTCAATGTTTAATGGGCGCCGTAATGAGATTCGATATATCGTTCAACTAATTCCTGAAACTCTTCAGCAATTCTGTCACCTTTTAAAGTCACTGTTTTTTCCCCATCTTCATAAACAGGAGCTACAGGTGTTTCACCCGTGCCGGGTAAGCTAATACCAATGTTTGCATTTTTACTTTCACCAGGGCCATTAACTACACACCCCATAACTGCAACTTCCATTTCTTCTACGCCCTTATATTTTTCTTTCCAGACAGGCATTTGATGGCGTAAAAAAGATTGAATGTCTTGAGCTAATCTTTGGAAATAGTCACTTGTTGTTCTACCACAGCCAGGACAGGCAATAACCATTGGAGTAAAAGAGCGAAATCCCATAGTTTGAAGTATTTCTTGAGCAACAATAACTTCTGTTGTTCTATTTCCACCAGGCTCGGGTGTTAATGAAACACGAATGGTGTCACCGATACCTTGCTGCATAAGAACAGATAATGCAGCAGAGGATGAAACAATGCCCTTAGAACCCATACCTGCTTCTGTTAAACCTAAATGCAAGGCATAGTCACAGCGTGAAGCAAGATCTTGATAAATGTTAATTAATTCCTGAACATTACTAATTTTGCATGACAGAATGATTTTATCTTTTCCTAAACCATATTCCTGAGCTTTTGCAGCACTTTCAAGTGCAGAGACCACGATAGCTTCACGAGTAATAGCCGGCAGTTCTTGTGGGTTTTTAAGTAGTCTGTTTTCATCCAGTAAACGCATTAAAACTGCTTGATCCAGGCTGCCACCATTGACTCCAATACGGACTGGTTTATCATATTGACAGGCAAATTCAATCATTTGTTGAAATTGAGGGTCTCGATTTTTACCTCGCCCAACATTTCCTGGGTTTATTCTGTATTTAGCTAGTGTTTCTGCACAATCAGGGTATTTCTCTAATAACTTATGGCCATTAAAATGGAAGTCACCGACAATGGGGACTGAAAATCCTTTTTGTATCAGTTGGTTGTGGATTTCAGGCACTGCTTTTGCTGCTTCTTCTGTGTTTACTGTTATTCGAACCAGTTCAGAACCCGATTTGGATAATTCCATTATTTGTTTGACCGAACCAGCGATATCCGCTGTGTCAGTGTTAGTCATTGACTGAACAACGATAGGAGCGCCGCCCCCAACTTTAATATCGCCAACCAAAACTTGTTGGGTATGTTTTCTAGGACTAATTGACATAATTGTTTTTCTGAAGTGAATAGATATATATAGATATTATGTATCTTAAATTGAGTAATAAGCTAATTAAGATGCAAGGTGATATACTTAAATATTATACTCCATCCCTGATAGTCATTGAGAGTTAAATTGTGCGGATAAATTATTTTTCTGATGTTCACCTGGAATTTGGTCCTCAAGTTCCACCCGATAATGATGCTGACATTATTATCGCTGCTGGTGATATTGGCATTTTTAAGCAAGGTGTTGATTGGCTTAAACAATTAAATAAACCTGTAGTCTATGTTGCTGGAAATCATGAGTTTTATAATTTTGAATATAATCAAACCTTAACGATGTTAAGGCAAGAATGTGAAGGTAGTGACATTCATTTCCTTGAAAATGATACTTTCATTTATAAAGGTGTTCGCTTCTTGGGGTGTAGCTTATGGGCAGATTTATTTCTGGATGGTAAGGACAAAGCCGAGGCTTTAGGATTTACATTAAATGATTTTAGAAAAATCAGATTTAATAATGAACCTTTTGACCAAAAAGCTTTTAGTGATCTTCATCATCATTCCAAACAATGGCTGGCAAAAGAATTGGCTAAACCATTTAATGGAAAAACAATTGTTGTTACTCATCATGCCCCAACAGAGTGGAGCTGGGATGATTCTAAAAACAAATTAAAGAAATTAGCTTATTGCACTGATTTAAAATATTTATTTCATGAGTATGAAATAGAGGCCTGGTTTCATGGACATATCCATAGCCCCGGAAATTACAGAATTGCAGGGGCAAGAATCTTAAGTAATCCAAGGGGCTATGTCGGTCGAAAGGTTGTCGATAATTTTGATCAAAATTTGATTGTTGATATATAAACGACCTGTTTAATTGATAGTTTAGATACCATCATTGATTGCACCATTATTTAACAGTGTAGCAAGCATGTCATCGACATTGTCACCTAAATTCACTGTTACATTATTTAAATCAATTGTTTGAACAGGGGCGGCCACGTGCCCGCTATTATCAATCACTCCAATATTCAACTGTAGATGACCACCATTATCAAGACCTTCAATGCCATAATTATTGCTTGGGTTTGATAATAAATCTGATAAGTCTAAGACATCTTGTGGGTTAGCATTTGAATCAGCTGTATTGCCTTCAAAATTAGTTATTTGATCTTGGGCTGGTGTTGATACAGTCCCTGCATCAGAAGTCTGCCATACAAAAAGATCATCACCGGTACTGCCAGTCAGTATGTCATTTCCAACGCCGCCATCAATTTCATTTAAAGCAGTTGTCGTTGTTGTTGTACTGTCAATTACTGTCGTGCCCGACATTTCAGATGATGTGACACTTCCTTTAATCGCATTTATGTCTGTATCACTTAATTCTGTAGTGGAAAGTAGTTTGACCGTCGTATCAATTCCGTCAGACACTGTTACCTTATAGTTATTTCCTTCAAGAGATACAACGCCAGTGACTTCTTCTATGGTAGATCCATTTAAAGATGAAACTGGAATTAGGACGGAAGATAAACTTTCCGTATGATCTGTTAAGGTTGCATTAATCGTTAAATCATAGGAATAGTCAATTAATTTTATATTGTCTAGCAGAGGCCCTAAGCTATTATTACCTTGTGCTGTCTCAATAAATGTCAATGTGTTATTCCCAGTAGTCGCATTAACTTCAAAAGTAAAGCTATCCCATTTTCCACTGGCCCCAGCACTGATTTCTGAACCTTTTATTGATGCAACAACTTGGTTATTCCATAATACATTAAAGTCATTACTGGGATTTGAGGCAGTCATTGTGCCTCTGTTTGCAGCATCAAATGTCAGTGTGTACTTCCCCTCGGACATATTCATGGTCTGAGAGACGGCATCAATTGCACGAGCATAGTCAAGTTCCATATGCTGCTTTCCATCTGATGCCTTGTAGCGACCAACATGATCCCAAATCTCAATGTGTGAATTTGAATCCCATCCATTTATTCTATTAGAATCATAATGTCCCCACGACCTAGTCACATTAAGGTCTTCAAAACTACCATTGATGATGTGATTGCTTGCTTTTTCATTAGCAACACTCATTTGTAATGAAACAGCATTGGCAATAGGGGGAGCAGCATTTTCATTGCTGATATCAGCAAGAGAGCCATCACCAATTTTGTTTTCAAAATGATGGTCATCATCATTAATAACTGGAAAGCTTAATTCAGGGGGTGTTGTATCAAACCCTGATGTTGGAGTGACGGTTGGCTGGTTATGAAGAATCTGTACAGCGTCAGTTCCTTCATTTTGATTGGTTGCGGGTTGTTCGCCAGCAGCCGTGGCGGCAGTGATTTTTGTAGGGTCTGCACCATCTAATAAAGCTTGTTGTATTGATTCAACTTCACTTTCAATCATTCCAGGGGAGAGAGTTGAATTTTGAAGGCTTAATGTTTCATTATCTAGAATGGCTTGATCATTTCGTCCAATATCCATGGTAGAGCCATCAAGGAATTCAATAGAAACTGCAGCTGTTGAATCAGTGTTAATAATTTCATCAGAAAAAACTCGATCACCAGCTTCTAGTGTTCGCTTATAGCCATTGGGTGCAATAGCAACAACATTGCCAATAATAGTTTTGATAATTCCTAAATAACTAGCCATTTTTTCCACTTAATATTGATAATAAATATTTGATTAATTTCATTATCTAGGCATAAAAAATAAAATGCTACTGTACTTAGGTACTAGTTTTAATAATTGTGATTGATTTCACAATAAAATTTTATGAGATTGGTTGGGTTGGGGGGGGGTAATAATAGAGATGTTTGTTTTTTTGATATCAAAGAAGTCTGTTTTAATAAAGCAATTCTCATCTGTAATTTCTTTATTACCAGCAATTAATGGTTCTTTGATTTAATGACAGCTAAACAGAAATATCCAAGAGAGAACCGAGGGGCGTTAATGGAATTTGTTCTATTGGATCAATTGTTTCACTTGATTCATCTGAATTGTCTATTTGATCATCCTTAGATGTTGATTCGGTTGATGCTTTTTTAGTACTTGTTTCTTGTTCCTGGGTCAGTTTGATTAAATCCACTCTCGCTTGTTCAGACATGGCATTAGCATTGCCAGCCACTTGTTGATCTTGTGCAGAAGGGCGGGCTGGTGCAAGTGCTGCTCTACGAATAGCATCCGCTTTTTTAAGCGTAGCGGCAGGGTCATCTTTAATAGGGGAGGTGTCAATACTGACTTCTCCACCAGTCGCATATCTAATGCCATTAGGTCCAGTGGTATAAGTAAAACGGGCACCACCAACAGCAATAATTCCGGCAGCACTTAAATGAGCCTGTTCATGGGCTTTAACTTCAAGGTCACGGTTTTTAAGTTGCTGGATTTTTTGTTGATCTTGCTGTGTTAAATCCTGGCTAGCTTTTTTTACTAATTTTGATGCTTCTGATTTAATTGTGTCTTTAGTACTTGTCTCTAAATTATTCTCTTTTCGATTAGGCACAGACAAGTCATGCGATGACGCATGACTGCTTTGTGTAACCGACTGTGAGCTAGAGCTGAGTGCCAACATAATTTTTTCGACTTAATGAAAAAGATCAATATATTTAACATTAAGAAAAGAATACCCTTTTAAAGTTCAATTGACAAATTATGAGCGCGCTATCATTTCACCTAGTTTTACTTTTTTGCCCGCTTTAAACTGTTCTTCCCATTCAATTTTATCTTTTCCAAATAAAACAATAATGGTAGAACCCATATTAAATCGCCCCATTTCTTCCCCTTTTTCAATAACCGGTGCGTTTTCTTGATATTGCCAAGAGCGGACAGATTCAATAGAAGGAGGGGTGACAACACCATGCCATGTGGTTTCAACACTGGATACAAAAATAGCGCCTACCAAAATTAAGGCCATAGGACCTAGTTCAGTATCAAATAGGCAGGCGACACGTTCATTTCTGGCAAAAAGGCCCTGAACTGAATTGGCAGTTGCGCCATTAACGCTAAATAATCGGCCAGGAATATGAATCATCTCGGTTAAAGTCCCTTTGATTGGCATATGCAGGCGATGATAATCTTTAGGTGATAGGTAAATTGTAGTAAATGAACCATTTTCAAAAGGTTTTGCAGTTTCAGCGTTACCACCTAATAAATCAAATGCTGTAAATGATTTACCTTTAGCCTGAAATATTTCACCTTGCTTAATTAACCCGGCTTGACTCACAGCACCATCAGCAGGGCAAGCAATTGCATTTTCAACGGTTGTAATGGGTCTTGCGCCAGATGTTAATTCACGAGTGAAAAAGTGATTAAAACTTGCAAAGTTATTAATGTCCTGTTCTTTAGCTTCAGACATATTGACGCCATAAATTTTGATAATCTGACTAATCATCAAGTTTTTCCAGATTTTACATTTTGAATGGGTGAATTTTGACATTATTTTCGAAAGAAAATGATGCGGTAAAATATATTGCGGTAAGGTTGTTAAAGATTCTTTTATTGTCATGTTATGTTTTTGTTAAATCAGTGTTATTTATTATCTGGTGTTCTGCCGCTTAGGAAATATGCAAATGAAATGACTTCAGCGACGGCAACATAAAGATTTTGTGGAATTTCTTCACCTAAGGGTACCTGAGCCAGGATGCTTGCAAGTTCGGGTTGATTTTGCAAGGGAATATCATGTTCTTCAGCAATTTCAAGTATCTTCTCGGCAGTGATTCCTGCCCCTTTAGCGGTAACTTTTGGTGCGTGTTGACCATCGTATTTTAAGGCAACAGCTACATCGCTAGTGTAAAAGGTTTTTCCTGCCATAGTTTTTATCGAGTCAATTTTTTAATAGTTAGATTTTGAAGAAGGTAAGCTAATTTCTTTATGAAAATTGCAGTACAATCGACTCCATATTCGAAATATTTATCAGTTTACAAAGCCCTTGTCGAAAGCAAAATCCTTAATATTCACACCACTGATACTTTGGGTAAGAGGTATGTTTTTTGATAAAGATTAAAAAAATCTCGAAACTCGCGTTCATATGGTGAATAATACGCGGCTATTTCAAAAAATTCACAGGATATTCTATCAGTAATGAAACTGGATAAAATTAAACTTTCCGGATTTAAATCCTTTGCTGATCAAACAACGATTACCATTAAAGGTAATCTGACAGCTGTTGTTGGTCCAAATGGTTGTGGTAAGTCTAATGTTATTGACGCTGTTCGCTGGGTAATGGGGGAGAGTTCTGCCAAACATTTACGTGGTGGAAATATGGCTGATGTGGTGTTTAACGGTTCATCAGGAAGAAAACCCGTCAGTACTGCATCAGTTGAATTAATTTTTGATAATAGTGAAGGTAAAGCTGGCGGAGAATATTCTAAATACAGCAGTATTTCTATAAGAAGACAAGTAAGTAGAGAAGGACAATCTCTGTACGCACTCAATGGCACTAAATGTCGACGTAAAGATATTACTGATCTTTTTTTAGGTACGGGGTTAGGTGCACGAAGCTACGCTATTATTGAACAGGGTACCATTTCCAGAATGGTTGAATCAAAGCCTGAGGAATTGCGAGTACATATTGAGGAAGCTGCGGGTATTTCTAAATACAAGGAACGCAGGCATGAGACTGAAACACGTATGCGACATACCCGGGAAAACCTGGAACGTCTTGATGATTTGCGTGAAGAAGTTGAAAACCAGCTGGAAAATTTAAAAAAACAATCAGCCAAAGCAGAAAAATTTACTGATTTAAAGAAACAGGAACGTCAATATAAGAAAGAGTTACTGGCCCTACGCTGGAATAGCTATCATCAAACATCTGAGCAATTAGAAAGTCGTTTGCAAGATATTGCTACTGAACATAATCGATTATTTGTTCTGTTAAGGGAAACTGACAAATCAATCGATAGCAAACGAATTGAACAAAAAGGACAGCAACAGTTACTGGATTCAGCACAAGAAGATTATTATCATGTGGTTGCTGAAGTCAGTCGCTTACAGCAGACCATAAAACATAATGAATCCAGCCATCAAGAAACGGTCATTGAAATTGATCGTTTAAAACAACAGGCAGCACATGCAAATAATGAATGTGAGCTTGATTTGCAACAGCTGGAAGAGCTTAAAGAAACATTATTTGAAACCGAAGAAAGTCATATTATTGCTACTGAGCAGGTTGAAGACAGTCAGCAAAGACAACGGGACTTACAACAAACAAAAGCAACATGGCAAAAGCAATGGGAAAAGTATTTAACTGAAAGTTCTAAATATAAAGAGCAGGCAGAAGTTCAGCGAGTCAAACTGTCCCATCTAAATACCCAGTCTCAACAATTGCAATCACGTCTGGATAAATTACAAACTGAGCATAGCGAACTGTCTAAAACTGATTTATTAGCTGAGATTGAATCATTAGATAGTAGTATTGAACTGATTGAAACTGATAGAGAAGATCTTCAGTCACAATTAGAACTCATTTACAGCCAGATTATTGAACATCGTCAAAAAGTTAAAGAATTTCATAATCAACTACATCAAGATCGTGCCGAACAACATCAAGTACATGGCAAAATAACCTCATTGGAGTTATTACAACAGCATGCCATGGGCAAGGATAAAAAAGAGTTGGTGCAATGGTTAGATAAAATGGGTTTATCAACCAACCAACGTTTAGCCGAGTTCTTAGAAGTGGAAGATGGCTGGGAAAATGCACTAGAAACCGTGTTAGGGAGTTATCTTGAAGCCGTGTGTGTTGATAACACAGACCAGCTGATTGAAGCGTTAAATAATCTGACAGAGCAATCACTTATTTTGTTTGAAACACAAAAATCAAATCAATCTCAGCCTGATAATAAGCCTTTGGCATTATTAGATAAGGTCACATCACCCTGGAATTTAACTGGTTTGTTAACGGGTGTTTACTATGCTGATGATCTTGAATCTGCAAAACGGCAAAGTACCAATTTACTGGCATACGAATCAATTATTACCAAAGCAGGTGATTGGGTCGGGCCTGACTGGATTAAAGTCTCTGGAAATAATGATAGTAAAAGTGGTGTGTTACAGCGTGAGAAAGATTTACGCGATTTAAAACAACGTCGTATTAAATTGCAACAACGTATTGAATTGACTGAAGATCAATTGGAAGTTACTGAGTTGGCATTAAAAGATGCTGAAGCGAATAGAGAGGATTTGCAACAAAGAGATAAAGTTTTAGGTTCAGAGTATTCTTCAAAAAGTGCGCAGTTTAGTGCTTATTCCGCTAAACAGGAACAACAGCAGCAACGATTAAACCAAGTGAGCCTGGATATTGAAGAAGTGATTGCAGAAACAACGGATATTGCTGAAACAGTTGATGAAGTTGAAGAATTAAAACAACAAGCAGAAGAAATACTAGATCAATTAGCCGATACAAAAGATCAGCTGGATGATCGTAATCAGCAGTTACAGACCCAACAATATAATAGTGATTTAACGGTTAATGAAGCGCAAAGAAATGTGCATGCCTTACAGGGAAAGATTGAATCCTTAAAAGCCTCTGAGTCATTAACTAGTAAACAAATTGAAAGATTGCAGATACAAAATCAGCAATCATCAGAGCGTATTGTTGAACTGGAAAATAAATTAAATTCCACATTAATGCCGCTAGATGATGAAAAAATGCAGTTGGAAGAATTTATCCTTAACAAAACTGAGATTGAAGATAAATTACAAGCTGAACGCAGGGCACAACAAGAAACTGAAGCTGAAATAACGCAATTAGCCGAGCAGCATACGCAAACACAGCGAGCAATGGAGCTGCAAAAGGAATTGTTGGATAAGATTCGCTTTGAACAACAAGATAGTAATGTTAGGCAACAAACGATCACTGAGCAACTGGATGAAATAGATGCGGACCCAGAACAAATACTACAGCAACTGTCGGTTGAAGCTGAAGAGCTGGAATGGAAACGTAGATTAGATAATTTTACTAAGCAGATAGATAGATTAGGATCTATTAACTTAACGGCTATTGAAGAATATAAATCTCAAGCCGAGCGTATGAACTTTCTTAATGAACAGCATGATGATTTGATTGAGGCACTGAATACATTGGATCAGGCAATCAGTAAAATTGATAAAGAAAGTAGACTGCGTTTTAAGGAAACTTTTGATAAAATCAACAGTGGACTTCAACAAAAATTTCCTAAACTTTTTGGGGGTGGGCAAGCTTATTTAGAATTAACAGATCATGATTTGCTGGAAGCTGGCGTCAATATAATTGCTAGACCTCCAGGCAAAAGAAATAGCTCAATTCATTTGTTATCTGGTGGCGAAAAAGCTTTAACAGCTGTTGCTCTGGTTTTTTCTATATTTGATTTAAACCCTGCCCCCTTTTGTTTACTAGATGAAGTTGATGCACCTTTGGATGATGCCAATGTGGTGCGGTTTTCACAGATGGTTGAGGAAATGTCCAAGACAGTACAATTTTTATATATTTCACATAATAAAGTGACTATGGAAATTGCAAAACAATTAGCAGGTGTTACCATGAAAGAACCGGGTGTATCGCGAATGGTTTCCGTAGATATTGAAGACGCAGTAGAGATGGCAGAAAGTTAATGGATAAAGATATTTTAAGAATAGTAATTATTTCAATTGGTTTAATTGTAATTGCCGGTATGGTGTTGTGGAGTTATTTGAAAAATAAAGAAACTCGCCGTGGCATCGACTTTTACGATAAAGGTAATCCTTTGGAAAATATTGATGAGTCATTAATTCTTAATACAGATAATGATGAGTTTGATGTTGTATCACTAGGTTCTGCTTTAGATGATGGTTTTGATCCTGATCCCATTACAGTTGCAAGTGAGGCTCTGGATGAACCTCAAATTCAAACACAACAAACAGAGCAAGTTAAATTGCCTAGTATTATCCAGTTCAGTATCGTCGCTTCTGCTGATGAAGGTTTTAATGGCAGAGAGTTAGCAGATGTGTTCCAGCAAGTGGGTCTTGAATATGGCTCTATGAAAATCTTTGAACGCCTGGATGAGCAGCGTAGGGTAGATTTTGCAGTTGCCAGTATGGTTGAGCCAGGGACATTTCCAGAGGCCGATCTTGAGTCCTTTAATTCCCCAGGTATAGTCTTTTTCATTCAGCCTAGTGAGCTTGACAAGCCATTGGAAACTTTTGATGAATTTATCCAAACAATTAATCTGTTAGCAACTGAGCTTAATGGTGTTAAATGGGACCATAATCGTCAGCCTTTGACTGAAGAGACTATTCAACAATTTCGAAAGAGTTTTACTGCTTAGACTGAACCTCGCTTTAGTTAGACTAGTTCCTCTTGAATAACAAAGGTTAAACTTACTTATTATTATGGTAAGCCTCACTAAAAACGTCATCTTGGCAGGGATGCCGAGATCCAGTGACAAGGATGTTAACAATGATCATCGTTAAGTGAGTAAGACACATCCTTGTGTTCTGGATACTGCGTTCCCTGATGGTATGATGGCCCCAGGGGTTAGTTTAAATGGCTAAAGATTATGAGTATTAACTGGTCATTTAACACATCTAATTTTTAAAGATCTAATTTTATGATAAAAATTGAATTCACTGAAATTATGTACTTTAGTATTGGAATTAAAGATAAGTTCTGAGTCTTCCAAAATATCTTGTGTAGTGATGCCAAGTGATTTCATTAAAACAGGATGATTTGCCATCTCCTTTAACGTCAATTTAAAGTTTTTGTTTTCAAATAATGTCAGTGTGGTTTTAGGCCCAACAATGATACTTTCAATTTTTTTATCCCAGTTATTTCCTTTTACAGAGACTAAATCTTTTAATTTTGTTTTACCTGAGAGCTTGAAACTTTCACCTTTATAGTGAGGTTCTGCATAAAATTTAGCCCAACACTCATCACTTTTTGCAAAGACAAGCGTACTATTGCCAAATATCAGCAACAAAAAGACTAATGATTTAATACCTTGGTGTTCAAATTTAATAGCTTTCATTTTAGTTCCTTTTTTTATTATTTTAAATAAAAGTGGAATCGGATTCTTTTTCGAAATTTCAGTTAGACTGTTGATTGAATTTTCTCAGCCATGGTTGCTGATTGATAATATTGACTTTGTGATAAGTGGCTATACGTAAAATCTAAATTCCATACACTTGC
>Ga0209707_1000725_pt1 | contig 19346 bp, 22 predicted proteins | sample EN4Hudsemesocosm_FD_184630 | JGI IMG/M metagenome (GOLD analysis project Ga0209707, IMG submission 184630) | Methane-oxidizing microbial communities from mesocosms in the Hudson Canyon - EN4B Hudson Canyon (SPAdes) (version 2) | ecosystem: Environmental > Aquatic > Marine > Cold seeps | place... | reverse complement strand
CCTTGTTTTTAAAGATTGTACAACGTCAAATTACCGATTTCTACCGTAAGCAGCAACGTCAAAAAGGTGTGTTTTCATGGTTTTCATCTTCTGAGGAACTTGCAGAAGATCATCACGATACAATGACGCCAATGCCGGATGAGGTGTTAGAGGGTGAGCAAGCCTTAAGCGAGGTTGAGAAGGCTGTATCCGCGTTACCTGCCCGCCAGCAGCAAACATTCTTATTGAGAAGCGTACAAGGTTTTAGCACTATCGAAACGGCCAGTATTATGGAAATAAGTGAAGGCAGTGTTAAAACACATTACCACCGTGCCTTAACGTCATTGCGAGAAGCGTTAGGGGAGGAGCTCAAATGACAGAACAATTTGAACAGAAAGTACAGCAACATCTGCAAGAAAGTATAAGCGGAATTGATGCAGCGACCTTGTCTAAGTTAAATCAAGCAAGACAGGCAGCCTTAAACCCTAAAAAGACGCGACGACTCTCTTGGTCTCTGGTCTCTAAACTGATCCCTGCTGCAGCGGTGGCGATGTTGGTGATCAGTGTTGTGCCATCCGATCCAACACTATCGATTGAGCTTAACTCTCCAGCGTGGGTTTTATATTCAGATCAAGACGAGTTGGCACTCTATGAAAATGCAGAATTTTATGAATGGTTTGATATGGTGGAAGCAAGCTCAAGAAATTTAATTTTAAAATAATTAAATTAAATGTCAACCAATTTAACGCCGCTACGTTATTTAAACTGTAACACACATTAATTTCATTATAATAATAAGGGTCAACCCATGAAACATTTAACTAAACTAACATTAGCCTCTGCCATTTTAGCAGCAACATCAATGATGACACCTGCATTTGCAGATAGCCATGAGTCTGGTCGCCAAGGCAATAGCGCTGAGCACCGTCAAGATGGAGAATATCGCCAAGCTCGACAAGAACGTATGAAAAACATGTCTCCAGAACAGCGTGAAAAAGCAAAAGAACGTCACCAGCGTTACGAGTCAGCATCACCTGATGAAAAAGCACGCATGGATAAGCGTAAAGATCGTATGAAAAATGCCACACCTGAAGAGCGCGCCAAAATGAAGGCAAACCATGAGCGTTATAAGAATGCGTCACCGGAAGAGCAAGCTAAGATGAGAGAGCATAGAGCGCGCTTTCAAAATGCATCTCCAGAAGAAAAGGAGAAGATGAAAAAACGCCATGAACGTTATAAAAACATGTCAGATGAAGATAAGGCTGAGATGAAAAAGAAACGGGAACACTTTAAGAGCCTATCTCCAGAGGAGCAAGCTAAAATACGTGAAATTCGCAAGCAATTCAAAAATCTACCTGAAGCTGAGCGTAAGGCAATAAAGGCTAAGTTCAAAAATATGTCACCACAAGAGCGTAAGGAATTTAGAACCAACTTTAAGAAATAAGCTGAAGCAGAACCATTATAGGCAGCCTTCGAGCTGCCTTTTTTGTGGAGCTCCTATGAAACACTTTATCTATACTTCCTTTGTTATTTTGTCCGTGTTAGCTGCCAGCATCTATGGCGCTGCGCATGATCAAATTAGCTACACCGTATCACCCGAATATTTCACCCACTTAAAGTTCAGCCAATTTAACCTTTCCTGGGCAATGGATTCTCCACGATTAGGCGCTGCCACTGTTGGGGTGCTGGCCAGCTGGTGGATGGGCGTTATTATTGCTATTCCGTTAGGGGTAACCGGTTTTTTATTTAAGACCCCAAAACAAATGGCTGTCTATTTAATTAAATCACTTTTTATTACTATTGGAACCGCTTTTACGGTTGCACTGTCTGGCTTACTTTATGCTTTCATGACGATTACTAAACAAGATACAGCTGATATTCTTTGGCGAGTGATGCCTGGTGTACTGGATCCTGTTAACTTTGCCAGAGTCGGCACCATGCATGAAGCCAGTTATTTGGGTGGTATCTTAGGGGTGATTGCAGGAATGACCTACCTTCTTGTTTGTAGGTTTAAAACACCGTAATCTTTGATACGCCCCCAGTCTTGGATTCAGTAACGGTTGTGATAACTTCATTCCCTATGGGGTGATGACCTTTAGGACGGATCACTTTACCCACCTCAGGAAAGCTTCCTCCCGCCAACGTATAGGCTTCAGAATAATCTTCATAGCCATCAGGTGTCATACCTTCAGGGAATAAGGCGATAACGTTATCAAGCCATTGAGGCGACACTTTATAATAAGACTGGTTGGCATGCTGCATTAATCTGCCATCAGGATGACGTATAAGCACCAAATCCGAGCCGTAGTCACCTGCTTTCCCTCTCACTTGAACTATGTAGCCAGTATGGTTAATTAACGGCTGTGAGCCCTGTTGGTGTCCGGTAATGACGTAGTCACCTACAGCTTTAGTTTCGTTAAAGATGTCACGTGCATCGATAATTTGTTTTAGTTCTATGTTCACGGTCAATACCTATATGTTGTAGACAGTCTTTAATTTTTGGTTAAATTGCAGTTCTGATTGAAATTCAGCCATCATCAGCTTGGCGTTAAGGAGGTTTCCTGCCTTTCCCGTCATAATGAAAAGAGCAGGAGTGACTCCTATGCAAAATGAAAGCTGTTCAAACGTAGCGTCAAGATCTTCAATGTTCAGTGCTATCTGATCTGCCACTTTAAACTTCGTACTATTCACGTAAGGATGAGACCTTACTTTGCCTTCTTTATAGAAACTGATCTGCATCTTTATTCTGGTATACGTGGAGGGCAATGGAACAGGTTTAAGCAGGTGGGTCAATAAATAATTGGCTACAAAATAATGTCCATTTCTTAATGCCTTTAAAATCATGGTGCCATCAATATTTTCAAGCCCCACCTCCCTTACATAATCATCAATAGAACCTTCGGTAAACTCCCTTCCATTGATACCCAAAGAGCACAAATAGTAAAGTGCATCTCTTTTTCCAGACTTCCTGAGAAGGTAGAACGTTAAACTCACAGTAATGACCAAGAAGGCCACAGCAGACAGCATAAGGAGCCATGTAAATAGTTCACCCATCCATTTAAGGTGCCACCACAATTGAGCCAATCACTAAGCCTAAAATAACAACAAGATGCAAGCTGGCAGTAAGTAGCAGTAAATCATCAAACCTTATTTCTCTAAATTTTGTAATCATCGTTACGTCCTTTTTATCATAATTGATAGGTGTTATGGGTAAAACTCATCTTTTCAGTAGTACAAACCTGCAGTGTGTCCATTATTTTAAAAGCATGCTCAGATCCCAAACAAAAGCTCACTTTTTCAAAAGAGACATCTACTTTTTCAAATCTCTTACCCAAAAGAACAGCTACCTGATCTCGAAATGTAGAAGCCTCAAAGGGTGTCTGGCGATGCGTCAATAAGTAAGCTGTCAATCGCTCATTGCCGACTTTAAGCGACCTAAGCACGTGACCTATTTGAATGTGCCTATCTACTTCAAGCGCCCTAATGCAGTCAACAATATCCTGCTTTGTCATGGCGCCTTCAGGATCATTCTGTGGCGAACTCCGTGAAGCACAGAGCTTATCCAACTCAACAATGGCGCGAGAGCTATCGTGTTTAATTGTCTTTTTTATTTCATCAAGCCAACTCATGTGATTGCGTGAGGAAATATTCACTTTTAGACTGTCATTTAGATCCGTCAAGCTATCCATGATTATTCCTATGCTGTATAATGTATATTATATGCTAAATACGTTAAAATAGCAAGATTTAGCGTTAATCTTATTTAATTATAATCTCTTACCTCTACGGCTTCATTCCTGAACGACTCGGCGCTGGTTCAGGGCTGAGCGTACTAAGCAAGGAATCATATCTTTCTTCCCAGTCGATAGGATTGCCCACTCTATTACCAAAGGACTGGAACAGATCTTCTAACGCTTCTTTAGAGGGCAATAATCGTCTATCACTCAAGGGGATATACCCTTCCTCAGAGGTGAAGGCTGCCACATCTTTGTAAGAAACAGGCATAATTTCATTGGGGAATAGGGTTACCACATCGCTACCAACTTGGTATTTGATTCGGGGTACGCCATAATGAGAGTCAGCATCCAGAACAAGAACGCCTACACCAATTTCACCAGGGAATAAATTGCCTGGCGCATTGGCTGCATTCGTCACCATGAAAAAGGATTCTTCATCACCCTCATTAAAGGCTGCCAGCACGCGTTCAATTTTCTCAGTGGTGACATCTCGTAAAAATTGATCCATCCCTAATATGCCAAGTTTCATAAGCTCATCGATCACAAAGTCCCACGTATCCGTGTTATGGAATTTTAATATTTTAGCGTGATCCTTACCCATTCCACCATCAATCTTAGATTGTATATGCTCTTGAGATATATTGGATTGGGTTAATTTCTTTTCTTCCTGTTGAATAACATCATCAGCAGATAATATTTTTTCTACCACGCCAGAGTACATAGATAGATCTGATTTTCCTGAAACAGTATTTTGAAGCTTCTTATCAAAAGGAATAGAGGCTAAAACAGAAATGCTTAAACCATCATAGTCTACGTCATCATTAAACATGTCACCTGACATGTTTTCAACCAAACCTAAAACAGGCGTATCCCCTAACTCAAAAAAACCTAAGGTCCGACGTGTATCTTCAAGGCTTAATGCTGTTGGCTGGGTCACCACGACAACGCCCGATAAGTTAAGCGTTTTCATTAAGCTTAAATGGGTATCGGTAATAGAGGGCGGGGTATCGATAAGTAAGAAGTCAGGCTTAAAGGCTTTCGCATCCTTGATAGATTCTCTGATGAATTGCTTTACCATGGAGCCGGTGATTACCATAAAACCTTTTGTCACTAAGCCCAGCGAGGCAAAACGAAGATTGTCACTCACATCCTGATCGTGCCCCAGTAAAACGTGGCATGAAGGCGTATTAATATCAGCATCTAAAATATAGACAGACTTACCTTGTTCAACCAGTGAATTGGCTAAGTTAATGGTCGTTGTTGTTTTTCCAACGCCACCCTTACCAGAATAGACCATTATTGATTTCATGTTATCTCGACGCCTTTATATTTGATGTGCACGTATTATCCCACAAGATCCCAACAGTATTAGTGATATGAATCACTAATACTGCCGGCTAATATCATGCAGCCTTCCTTAAATTAACTGGCTTTTTTAAACTATCCAAGTCCACCCCTTTACTCACTAAGAATGAAGACAAACGCTTAAACTCAGCAATCGCCCCATTCAATTCACGCTCTTCTTTACTCATTGGGGTGAAGGTTTCTGATTCATTTTCATTTTCCACTTGTTTTTCCATGGCTTCTGCTTCATCAGTCGCTAAGCCTAATGCCATTAAGGCAGCTTTACATTCTGTAATATCTAATGCTTGTTTTGCACGGGTGACCGCTACATATAAGAGATTACTTTCTTCTTTACGGTAGCCTTTCATACCTGGCGCCTTAAAGTCACTACCCAGTTTAACCGTATTCCACTCTAACCCTTTCGCCTTGTGAGCCGTTGAAATAATCATATCGGCATTACTTTCAGTCACATGCTTAATCGATTCTAAGATCTCTAATAAGTATTCAAAGCCATACTTTTTAATCATGACCACTAACGGTCTAAATTCAGAGCCGTCTTTAGAAAAAGCAAAGCCAGCAAAGCTTTTGTAATCGCTAAACATAGCAAAGTCGACATGATTAGTCTTACCCGTTTTACTCAAGGTGCGAAGGGCTGAAATCTGTTTAGTCAACTCTACACTCCCTCCAGAAAAGGTCACCTTCATATTGTTGTCGACTGCATCAATCATATAGCGCATCGCTTCTGCATTAGTACGACAAATAATAGCATCAGGATGACTGAGCTTAGTGATTTCACTTTGGATAGGATCAAAACCCAATAAACGCATATCCGTTTCAATGTGTTTTTCTAATACGGCATTGGCAACCGCCGCGATTTCAGGGCCAAAACGAAATGATTGTAAAATAGAAGCGCGGTGTTCAACTTCAATTTTTTCCATGGCGTTCACTGCACCACGCCAGCTATAAATAGATTGGTGCGTATCACCCACCCAAATAATTTGACTGTCTTGTTTTTGTAATAAATCGATTAACACGTCATTCGTGTCTTGACTCTCATCCATTAAGATATAGTCGACACCTAAATCAGGTTCAGATAAAGCCCACTTCTTTAAATAGAAATCATGTGTGATAGGAAGCTTACTTCGTGCTTTGTTCATGTCAGCTAATAACATTTTAGCGTTGACCATCGTATCAAAGATGATGGCATCTCTATCTAAGTCGTCTTCAATTTTAGCTAAGTCCCCTTTAGGGATGTGATTTTGCTCAATACCTTCACTGTCTGAGTAGCAGTATCGGCTTACAGTAAGAATAGCTAAATTACCCATAGCAAACGCACTGATGCCGCCTGAGCCTTCTAAGTCAAAGTGTTTGGCTACCATGCCACCTGATAGGCGTTTTTTAAGGCGACTCTTGTATTTCTTGCCTACTGCACCGTATGCCAGTGAATGGGCAGTACGACAGCGAACTTTACGAGAAGGGAATATCTTCTGAGCTTCATCAGCAATGGCTCTATTAAAGGTAATGTATAAGCCCCGACCTTTTTTCTCAGTGGCTAAGGCGGCTAATAAAGTCGTCTTACCTGTACCGGCACCTGCTTCTATAATAAGATCGTCAGTGGTTAATCCTAATGTAATGGACTCAGCTTGTTGCTTGGTTGCTGGAAATCCGCCTACCGTGTATTTTTTAACTGCCATGATAGAATCCTTTTAATAAAGCGATAGTGCTTAAGTTGAGAATATATTACCATGAAAGTATTTTTTTGTCAAATTACTCTTTATTTACAGGATTACTATGAGAGGAAACAGGATACCTTGGCAAGAGAAAACCACCTTTTTAGGGGTGGCTTTCTGATGGACTTGAGTGGATATTAGTTTATCGTTACAACGTACAGGTTATATCGGTAAGCATAAACACTTGGATTGGGTGTTGCACGATTTTTTGTAGTGTAATCCCAGTAAGTATAAGTATTGCCTGATTGAGATTTTAAATAACCGGTTTTTCCAGAAACGCCGGGAATAGCAACTTGATTATAAGTAAACACCCAAACTGGGGTTGTAGCACTTAACTCTAAGTTGGTACTGCTATCAATAACGCTTGACGTTAGCGATGCTGAGCAGGCGGCACTTAGGCTGCCTACACTACAAAAGCTATTTGAAACGACAATAGAGTCGTAATCACGACTACAGCTCGCAGTTCTTGTTTTTGTTAAGGGAGATCCAGAGCAGCTACCATATGATGAGTAAGAAGTCGTGTAAGTGTAGGCTGGCGTGCAAGACTGACTTGAAATAGCCGTGCCACAAAATCCATCTGCCACTACCAAACTGTCGTGGTCACGAAGGCACTGAGATGAACGTGATTGTGTTGATGTCGCAGGATCACATGTTCCCCATGCGTCGTAGCTGAAGCTGTAAGTGTACGCAGGTGTGCACGACTGGCTGGTAATTGGGGCACCACAAAAACCGTCGGCTACCACTAAGCTGTCATGATCACGAATACACTGCGACGTACGTGATTGTGTTGATGTAAACAAATCGCACACCCCATAAGCACTGTAATTAAATGTGTAGGTATAATTAGGAGCGCACGACTGGCTGGTAATTGGGACCTCACAGAAACTACCGTCAACCACTGCGGCATCATCACGTGTACAGGCAACAGCTCGAGATTGAGTTGAATTAAATAGATCACAGACACTATAGGCGCCATAAACGTTATCGTAAGTGTAAGAAGGTTCTTGTATCGAGCCCGTAGGAAATCTCAATTCAAGCTCTGCAGCAAAAGCAGTAAAGCTAAAAAGGGCAAATAATAGGGTTGAAATAGTATTCTTAAAGTTCATCTTGGTGATCCATGTTAAATATTTTTATGTGACCTATAATTGTATTACATGCATAATATAGTGTCAAGTTGCTTTATTAAATGGTAGATTGACATTTTAAGTTTAATGTGATTATACTGGAGTGAACTTAAGGAGAGCCTCATGAAAAAGTTAATCACGATATCTTTATTTATACTGCAGTTAGGTTTGGGCGCTGCAATGGCTGAAACCGTTTCAGAGCAAAATACACCTATAGACTTAAAAGACGCCCTTATTGCTAAGCAGTCAGGCTGGAAGATGGGGCATTTAAGCTGTCCACGCCCCCGCTCTGTTGGTTGTCATGTTCGCATGGAAAACGGTGACTTAAAGGTGCTTGATTGGGATCGGTACGTCTCTGATTTTTTAGGTTTGAATGAGGTTGTAGTGACAGGGCTGCACTTTGTGCCTAATAAAACGGTTATTTACTTCTACCATCGTTAGGGGGTTAAGCCCCATTTTGCAGGCTTAACATCGCCTCAATAAAGGGCGTAAGAGCTCACATCTTTACGGTAGGGCTTGTGATGGGGCTGGCTTTAGACCGGGGCGCATAGTGTCTATTTTTCATAGTAATATCCTTTTGTACATACTCTAAAAATAGCGCCTTATCTTGCTCGGTTTTATATGGGTAAATGTCAATGTCTGATAAGAAACAAGTCTCTTCGATATGTCTGCTAATATTTTCATGCTTGTGAAAAAAGGATGCATAGACAAGCACGCCTGGGCTTGTTTCAGTAAGGAAGCTAACATCTTCGCAGTTAATGCTCCCATCCTCTCTTAAGCAAGATATTGTTACAGGATCAAAAACATTGTTTTTCTTTATCCTAAAAATCACGATACCAAACCACGCAGCAATCAAGAGTGTTTAGCTATTTATTTAAAAACAATGGAAGATATCAGTAGATAGGCGGCGCGTTTTCCTAAGAAGATGGTCAAGCACTGTTAACGGAATGTGTTAGAGGTGTATCTAACGATACGCCATGTTCAGCAGACAATTCAAAGGCAATACGCTGCATCAAACATTGCACTTCAAGCATCTTATACGCATTCTGCAATCGATAGCCAAGGCGCCAATGCACTGCATGATCACCAGCCTCAACAATACTAATTTCAGGACGCCTATCACTCCTGAGCGCTGACGACTGCTCGCAGCAATTCTCCCACACCTTTTCAAGGAAAGCATCGACCGTTTGTGTTGTCGTGCTATAACCGATCTTAAAATAAGCAAAGTCCGTCATCCCACTGTCAGGATCTTTATTTAATAGCTCAATTTTACTATTGCGTACGGTACTGTTTGTTAGGACAATATGATGACGTGTTTTTAAATCTCTAAAGGTGGTACTGGTTAAAGATATTTTCAGAACGATGGCTAAAATGTTTTGCTCAGGGATCTTAACAATAACACCAGGCTCCAAGTCACCGTTGTAAAGTAAGATTAAGCCATTAATATTATCAGGTACCCAGACATCTTTTGTTGAAAATACCAAGATAGCTAAAATACCCAAGACACTGGTTGCTCGTAACCAATCATCCATTCCCCAGATATTAATCAAAATTAAGAAACTTGCAATCAAGGTGATAAAGGTCACCATCAAAGAGAATACTTCAGATTGATAGGAATCACTACGATAAAGCGTTCCATCAATCTCTTTTTCACGACCAAAGCGCTTTAAGATAAGGATATGTGACAACCGACTTGATAAGAATGCCAGTAGGAAGGTAAGGCCAGTTAAGGATATAGGCTTAATCCAGTCGCCAATAAAAAGCGCCGCCACATACAAGCTTATCAAAATAAGGTTGATAGCCCGAAAGGCATAGAGCTTGGCACTATCAGTGTTTTTACCTTCACGTTTAAATCCGCCTACAATTGTTTTTGCAAACAAAAACATCAAGACGTTGACAGAAAGAATGGTGTAATCAAAATAGCTAAAGCTACTTAAGTGGTCGAGTAAGAATGACATATTAATCCCTTGGTGTATCAGATGCATCATACACTATACTTATACTCTTGTCTACCTATGAAGCGCTAAGCAGTTGATAGACATGGATTTATCTTTCAATTTTAATAAAACTCAAAATGAGAGATAATATAAGCAATATCAAAGTGTTGGACACCTTAATTCACTTGTCAGTATTTTCGTCTCCAGATAATTAAATAAATAATCTCTTTTAAGTCAAAGAGAAGCCATCACAACCCTATTTAAAGTAGACATAAACACACAGTCAGCTTCATAAATAGGCGTTAACTCTTTCCTCACCACAAAGCTATCAAAACGATAGGGATCATACGTCACCGGTAAGCCCTGCTCAAGTAAGTGGCGACTATCGATTAAGTCAGCGTGTTTAAAAGTAAGCTTTTTAGCTAAGGCTGCTTGATCTGCTAAGGTGCCTATATCACGGATGTCGCCTTCAAACGATCTTAAGATCCCTTGTACACCGGCGTGGACATTTTTTCGTTGCTCTGAAATCACTCTCTGACGCCCTTTTTCGGATACTTTGAATACCGCATCGTCAAGGAGTAGTTTGTCAGCGTGAGCGAGCACTAAGCCCCGTGTAGATCGCTCCATGGACTTAATAGACCAGCGATGGGAGTGTAGATTGAAATAGACAAATACTTTCATGCCGACATTACCTGAAGCGCGTGACGAACCTCATCAGCTGTGGGTGTTAAGCTGCAAAGAGATTGAAGTCTCATAGCGTCCGTGTATCTCTGGCGAACGAATAATGACACAAAGCCGTGATGCTCTGCCTGAGTCCTGCTTCCCGGCTCTCCTGGGATCTGGTTTAAATAGTGTTGTAAACGCTGCTTCTGATCGGTGGAAAACTGAGGTGAAGCAACAAAAGCGCTAATGACATCAAGGGAGAATGCATTGACAGCATCACCCAAAGATAAGACAACGCCTCTCTGTACTGACACTTGATATAAAAACCAAACAATAGCCGACTCTAAAGACGTGGAGCGACCCAGCCACATCTCGTTTCCAGGATCACTCGTAGAAATCATAATCTTGTAAAGTTCAAATACCTTTTCTTGCGTACTCTCTGACAAACCCTCCTCTAAGAGCGTATTAAGATCTTGGAGGGTAAGGGCTATATCCTTGTGATCTAAGGAGGAGAGGTGCGTGTACATGACTTCGTTAAGGTCTCGCAACGGGCGTGTTGTGTATTTTTTCACTGGCAAGGCTGGAATCTTTTCTGCTGGCAAGATCCTTATCAACATAGTCAATAAATAGTGCTTTATCAGCTACATTGCTGTAAGGGTAAATTTTGAGTTCAAGCAAAGAACAGTGCTCATCGGTGTCGCTGGCACTATCTTCGTATTTATGGAAGAAAGAGAGATACACCAACACACCCGGCTCTGACTCAATTAAAAAGCTTACATCCTCAAATCGTGTTCGCCCATCTTCTCTTAAGCACGGCGCTATTGCAGGACCCATTAGACAGTTTTCGTTTAGGATAGTTGATGCCACAACCGTTTCATAATCTGCTTCTAACTCACCCATTCCCTCACTAAAACCCGCATCCATAATATCTTCAGCCGTTATAATATAAGAATCACCTAACGCTTCTGCCTGAAGGCTATCCTCATCTAATAATACATAGCCCATTTCACCAATAAGAACGCCATCCTTCTCATCGGCCTCTATAAAACCTTCATCCCATGTGCCCAAGTCACTTTCCCACCACCCCTCAAGTTCATTGTTGGGGCGTAAATCAATCTTTTTAACGAAGTTAAAAATGACATCTGTGGCTATTTTAATGTGCTCTACAGTGAGGCTCATAGTGGCTTCCTTGGTTCTAATATGATTAGTGTTATTTTAAATAAGTGTAACATAATTATGATATAAAGTATATGCCTTGAGATGGGCGCTATACTTCAGACCCTTCTTGTATGTTCATCACCTTTACAGCGCGACGAACTTCGACTGGCGTAGGATTAAAGCTACATAAATTCTGAAGCTGAAGAACTTGTTTACTGGCGATAAGCAAATAAATAATGGATAGATGGTGTTGGCTTGCTTTAGTTTCGCTACCTTCATCACCCGGAAGGGTGTAATAATACGATCTAAGTGCACGTGTTTGTCGTTCCGAAAACTGATCAGAATGTATAAAAAACTCAAGAGATGAAATGGAGAGGGCGCGAATCATTTGCTCTGGCGTTAATCGTACTGATCGGCGCCGCGAAACACCTGCCAGAAAGTCCATGTAACTCCCGAAGAGTCTTGTTTCATTACTGCTCAAGGGGTTAGTGTCTGAATGCAAGTACCGATAAAGATCGAGTGTTAGATTTTGGGTCTTATAGCAGACGCCCCCTTCCAGCTCCTTATTAAGATAGTGGAGTTTTGAGGCGATATTAATATGATCTTCTGGTGTTAGATGTGTGGACATATTCGACAAACTGTATTATGATTATAATATAAAGTCAAGGTAGTCACTATGTTCCCCACCACAAAAAACGGTATTGAAAATTTACTTCACAGTAATTTTAGCCACTTAAAAAAATACTTAAACCTAAGTGTCAATACAGAAGACATCAAAGATTGGCGTCCTTATTTTCAGTTAGCCAAAATGGTGATAACGGAAGTAGGGCAAACAGACTTAACCATTGAGCAGCGTGTTGAGATTATTAATATCATTGGGCGAGAGCTATCTGTACCAGTTGTTAACGATCCTGTCAGTCACGCTATATCCAGTGACTATAGAATGGTGAAAGAAGATTTGATCACCATGGCAAGTGAGCACCTTTTGCTGGTGGAAGCTAAACCAGAATACAAAGACGGCTGTATGGCAGTAGCAGACGCTTATATTAAGCAGATTGCTTGTCCTGTCTTGGAACCTATTCCAGAAGATGAAGAGACCTTATTTGGTGCTATGCTCGCTTATATGTCCATTCCTTCTATTACGTCACCAGGCTTTCACGCTCGAGAAGAAAACAAGACCATTAACGATAACGTACAGGAAGCCACTGATTATTTGCATCACCTGTGCACCCATCCCTTGCTGTCGCCGCCTAACGATCCCACTTGGGGCGTATTAAACCTGCATTTAGCCTACACCTTATCTGCTGAGAACTTAACCGTCTCCTACGCCTTAGCTACCTTATCGGGTTATGATTTTATGGATGGCCAGTCAGGCTTGCAGCAATCCTTATCGCAAGATCAGAAGTCAGCGTTAAGCAGTGCTTTTAGCGTGATTGAAAATGCGATATTCCATCATGGTTTTGACTATGATGATGAGCAAGAGAGTAGCTCGTCAGTAGGCGCTTTTTTATTATGATGACAGCGAACTTATTATAATTTACATTAAAATAAATAACGCGTATCATGCATAATACAATGAAACATATCCTTCCTTTACTGGCTTCTTTATCAATGATCTCAATGGCTCACGCCGCAGAGTCAACACCGTATCAAATTAAATTTCCGTCCGGCAATGTGGCAGCGGCTGCAGTTACTCCGGAGGTGATTACTTATGCAAGCTGCAAATCCTTGCTTGATGCGGAGCCGAGCACAGCAAGTGGCGTTTATACGTTGACGTCAAACATTGACGTATATTGCGATATGACGTCTAATGGTGGCGGCTGGACACTGGTTTCAGCTCAGTTTGAAGGCGATGTTAGTACGGGGTGGAATGAAGGTTCTCAACCAGACTATGATCCAAGCTTAGTATCAAAAAAATCTTTTTCATTGTCTCAGGCTGAACTGCCATCACATACTCAAACGGGCTTTGGTAAAGATCTTGCAGCAACAACTGCAGATTATTTTAACCACACTTATGTAACTGGCAATATTACTTTGTCCACATTAACAGGGCTAAAGGCTGGGGCGTCATATCAGGTTCACCGTAATAGTGCTACTTACTATACCAATCACGATCCTGAATTAGCCATTGTTGTTGTTAACCCGGAATGGTTTAATACGCTTATACTTGATAAGACAGGAGGTATTAGTGGTGATTGGGCTTATAGTATGGACAACCCAGAAACAACCAGCAGAGGGTTCGCCTTGGCTGGAGTGGTTTACTACGGCACAACAGAAACATTTGCCTGGACTATGTGGGTTAGGTAACTCCATTGCAGCAATAAAATAGCGGCTGATACTGCAGCAAGCATTACCCGAGTCTAATTTTAGATTCAATTAACTTGATAATATATTCGTAATATGATAGTATTACACAATGAAAAATCAAATAATAGCCAAAAACAGACGCGCCTCGCATGACTACTTTTTAGAAGACAGCTATGAAGCTGGACTGATGTTAGAAGGGTGGGAAGTAAAAAGCCTGCGTAATGGGCACCTGCAATTAAACGAAAGCTTTATCGATATTCAAAACGGTGAAGCCTTTTTGCATGGCAGTCATATATCACCTTTACTATCTGCATCCAGTCATGTGACGCCTATTCCTGACAGGCGGAGGAAGCTTCTGCTCAACAAATCTGAACTTAATGCCCTATCACAAGCCATTAGCCGCAAAGGCTATACAGCGGTACCTGTTTCTGTTTACTGGAAACAAGGTAGAGCCAAGCTTGCTTTAGCCTTAGCCAAAGGCAAACATAAACATGATAAGCGAGCTACCCAAAAAGATAACGATTGGAAAATGGAGAAAGCTAAAATGATGAAGTCGGCTTCGAGGGATTAGAATGATTACCTATACTATTATCATGGCTGTTTTCTTGAATCTTTTTATTCTTAAGCAAGCTTTATTTGCCAAGCATAACTTACTGATTGCCCGTGCAGCTGCCTTACTGTGGGTTGTGCCCTTTATGTGGGTGACCTTCTTTGAAGCAGGAGAAGCGGTCAAAATAAATTTGATGAACGCCATTTCAGTAAGTATTGTTCTAACAGCGACATGGATGGTGTTAGATATGGTGGCAATGCAGCGGGATATGGTGGCAATGAGGGCGAGAAGGCGTGAGCGGGATAAGGATATCGATGATAGTGAATAGGGCGCTTTAGTTTGTTAAGTTGACTTGGGTTTTTAGGGACTTTGTGGGAAGGGAAGGTGCCTTAGGTTTGAAAGTAAATACCTTTATAAATACTGTTGACAAGTAATCGTATTATGCGTATGTTATACATTGTAAGTCACAGGGATCATTGTGGAGCTCAATCTTGAAAGAACCATCTTCAGCTGTACTATTTAATGCAGGTATGGGCGTATCAACGCTTAGGATGAGCTGTGCCCGCTATTTATCACTTATCGCTTTAATTCATAAACAATTTGCTGTTAACTGGTTTCGCGTAGGAAGTCTTGCGCTATCAGTATTGTTGATTGTAGGTGGGATCTTATTTGCTAAAGCGGTACCGTTTAGTAGTGTTGAGTTTATGACGATGTTAATTGGTGGTGTGGGGTATTTTTTGGTGGTGAGTTTTGTCGTTTTATTGACTTTAGTTGGGAGTGTGGTTGAGTGAGAGCGGTTATAGCGGTTATTTTTTCTATTGTGATAATAATCTTGTATATTCTGGGGGGAGTGCCAACCCCTCTTGAGTTTAGGCACTTTATTCAAGATGCAAATTTAATGGAAAAGAGGAGTGACAAAAAACGTGATCCAAACATTAAGATCTTAACGGACTGGTCACATTATCACTCTGTTAAATTTGGAGATTTGAGGCTGCATGCTATAGGTATAGGTAATGGTGGTGATATTTGGATGTTCTCGGAAAGTTATTTTAAGAAATCTTGGAGAAGGCTGCCTGGATTAAAAGGGGACGCAGTCGACGTAAAAATATTATCATCCAAAAGTGGATATGAATTCATTTATGCTGCAACCAGAGAAGGAGAGATCTTTGTTGCCGGCATAGATAAGCCACCCAAGGCTGGTTTTATGGGTGGGAGAAATGGCGCCGCCCCACCTAAGGATTTAAATTTTAATCTTATGAAGTCATGGCTCAAAATTGGAGAGGTAGATCTGGTCGTGGATAATGATGAAGTAAAATGGATTGAGGTGGTCAAAATTGATGGCGAGTATGTGTTTACCCTGCTTAGTAAAAAGGGTGACTTCCATGTCGTTAGCATGGAGGGCGCCGATATAAAGAAGGTTGAAGGCTTAAACATAAAAGCAATAAAGTCAACTGTAGAGACTCATTTAAAGCACTATTACGACGCTGGATTTTATTTAATATCATCCAGTGGGAAGGCTTTTGACTTGGACAAAAAAGAAATATCGACATGGACAGAGTTTAAGTTGCCCCCGCTTATAAAGGTTAGTGCTGACAGGTATAACCTTATTTTGATTGAAGATGTTAATAAGAGGGAATACTCAATACTAACTAAAGATGGTTTAGAAGCCGTTTCACCTTCTTTTTTGTGTGGGAACATGCAGCTTTTAGGTCGGTATACAAAAACACATAGAGGTGGAATTTTTAATGAAACCAGTGTGCATGTCGGAAAAGAACAAAAAATACACTACCAAACAATAAAGTCGAAATTCAAGATGAAAACGGGATTAAAAAATATAATTGAGGAGAAGGCATGCATTCACTAACGGTATATGTTGGAGATACAACGGGTTATACTGGTCACATGTGGTTTAGCATAACTGACGGTGTAAATACTTATGAGTACGGTTACGGGTCTGCAATTCACACCACTGATTCAGACGTTATTAGTTCAGATGCTGTTGAACAGTCTGGAGAGGTCCATTATGACTTAACGTCAATCTTGTCCAACTATACGGAAGTGTCAAGCTTTGACTTTGAAATAAGCTTGGTTCAATTTAATTCTGTTAAAGATTTTGTTATAGGAACTGCATTTAATGCGGTTCCGGATGATAATACGGAAGAGGTGCTAACAACATATACTGTAGATCAATACTCCTATCTGGATAATAACTGCGTATCTTTTACTTGGGACGCTTTAGGGGCTGCGGGGCTTAACCCTTACAACATAAATGGAAATTACCTTTTACCATCGGATAATATTTCTAACCTCCATGATCTTGATATTTTTAAGCAGTCTTTTGATCTTTTGCGAGCTGTTGATGGCAATATAACTCCTGAGACATATGACTATATATTCAATTCATTAGCGATAAATGATATTAATATTAACTCTAAACTTGATGCCTTAAGTCAGTTTTTATTAACGACATTGGGGGCAGATCTTGAAGACGTCGCGGAAGTCCTTTCATTTTATACTAACGTTCTTTCTGAGGAGGGGGCGGGGTTTAATAATTTTTACATTAATACATTAGAGCCATTTTTAGCTCAAGATAAATTTATTTTATTCGCTGATAACGACATCGTTATGAGTTATATGAGGGATTTATATTTTGATTTGGATCTGTATAAAAAATCAAATCCAGAAATGCAGGAGTCGTCTTCCATACTTTCAAAAATACTTGGCCTATCATCATTAGACCAAAGCGATATTTTTAATAAAATATATACCGGCGCTGACTATTCTGAGTTAAAGTCGGAGTATAAATATTTATCGATTGTAGATTCATTATCTTTAGTTAATTATGCACTTGATAGCTCACCACGTGGATACGCATTCAGATATGCCTTAGAGTCTTTGAGCCCCTTTGCAGTTGTGGATAACAATCCAGAATCAACCCTGTATGACATCCACAATCAAAACGGTGAACTAAACGCAGAAAACTTTACAGAAGAATACTTGAAAGATAAAGGAGATATGCTCTATACCAAAAATGTTGCCTATCAAAATAACGCAGATGAAGTTGCAACTTCAGGTGATTACTCAACTGATTACAGAGATTTAACGTCTGGGGTGGTTATTGCAAAAAACTCAACATCCCTTTTAGATCCTTTTGAAGATAACATTCAGATTGTGTTCGGCAGTAATCAAGGTGAACCTATTACGGGAGGTGCCCGGCAAGATAGGCTCTACGGTAGAGCAGGTGATGACGCCATAAATGGGTTGGCTGGAAATGATTATATTGAAGGCGGAAAAGGTAATGATACCATTAACGGTGGTGACGACAATGACACCTTATTAGGTCAAGATGGCATTGATGTTATCAATGGTGGTGAAGGTGTCGACACCATAAGTGGAGGTAAAGGCGACGATACTGTTCATGGTGATGGCAACATAGATTACATTAACGGTAATGAAGGAAGCGATCATTTATATGGTGATGCCGGAGAAGATATAATCTCAGGAGGAGATGATAATGACTGGCTATTCGGTGGTGCTGATGCAGATCACTTAATGGGCGGAAAAGGTGGCGACACCATACATGGCAACTCACTTTTAGATCGCTCTGGTGTAGGTGATACCTTTATCGGTGGCGAAGGTGACGACATTTTGTTTGGGACTGAAGGCGCTGATACCTATATCTTTAATTTGGGTGACGGGATTGATACTATCAATGAAGTCCAAGGGTCCTTAGTTGACATATTGAACTTCAAAGGTGTCTCAGCTGAAGATATCAGGATCACTAATGACAATGGAGATATCTTCCTCACCCATGTGAATGGTATTGATCAGGTAAAGATTTCTGGCATTACGGAAGATAGTCAATTTACAGTCAAGTTTGACGGTGTGACTACTTGGTTCACCCAAGATCTATTCACTGATATGTCGAACGTCTTTATCGGGACCGGTCTTGATGAGTCGATTTCATCAAACACCAATGGATCAGTGAGTGAAAGTGATTTTATTTATGGTCTATCAGGCTATGACAATCTGTATGGAAATAATGGTGACGATTTTATTTTTGGTGGTGATGGTGAGGATCATATTTATGGGGGGTACGGTTTCGACACCTTATCAGGAGGGCAAGGGGACGACATCTTAAAAGGAACCCAAAATTCTGCTGTGTACACTTATTATCCAGATTACCACTATCAAGATACCGCTGGAAATATCTTTATAGGCGGGTTAGATAATGATTTGCTTTACGGCAATCAGCATGGTGATACATATATGTTCGCGTCAGGTGATGGGCAAGACGTTATATATGAGTGGAATCATTCAGATCTTGGTGAAGATGACAGCTTAATCATCTCTGGGTTTTCATTAGATGAATTTAACGTTAATTACTATGGCAATAGCTTGGTAATTTCAAGCGGCACAGACAAAATAACTATAGATAATTGGTTCAGCGATTCCACTTATCAGATAGAAAGCATAACACATGACGGAGGCGTGTTCACTGCGGCTCAATTAACACAGTTGGCTTTGGTTTATCATATTCCAGAAATTGGAGGCTATTCCGGTGGCTTAAGTGGCCACAACGTCACAATACATGGAAGTAATTTTACCGATAATATCAATGGATCTTCAGGCGATGATACTGTATATGGTAATGCCGGCGACGATATTATCAATGGTAATGGCGGTGACGATATTTTAGATGGTGGCGCCGACAGTGACACTATCAGTGGTAACTACGGTTTCGATACACTTATTGGTGGTAGTGGTAATGACATTCTATTTGGTACTCGTGATACCTATTATGGATCGTACAGAAG
>Ga0209707_1000724_pt1 | contig 19349 bp, 14 predicted proteins | sample EN4Hudsemesocosm_FD_184630 | JGI IMG/M metagenome (GOLD analysis project Ga0209707, IMG submission 184630) | Methane-oxidizing microbial communities from mesocosms in the Hudson Canyon - EN4B Hudson Canyon (SPAdes) (version 2) | ecosystem: Environmental > Aquatic > Marine > Cold seeps | place... | reverse complement strand
GATTTGCAGGAACTAAATGACCTCGATCATACCTTTGTCCTTTTGCTTTATATGACTTACTGGAATACTGCTGACACTCTTTTGGTACTTTAGGGTCAAGATAAAATGAACTGCTTCGCTTAAAATTCCCCGTATCACGCTGAGCGTTATATCTAAATTTCACTGCACTTCGTTTTGAACAGTCTAACCAAACGGTAAATCCTTCATAGTGAAGTTCAATTAAATTCTGAGTGCTAGGATCAGGGTTATATAAATTAGCAGGAGAGGGCAGTAGGCTACTGCTTAATTCTGATCTCGGTTTTTTGTTTAGGCTAGAGTTTGATGTTATTTTTTTCTTTTTATGACAATGATAGAGTGCTGTTTTTATTGGTATGACAGCCTTCTTTATTAGTTCCGCCTCCATGCGAATAGGCATTGACGGGGAGTGTTAGTAATAAGCATAAAAGTCGCTTAGACATTGAATATGAGCCTTTAAAAGGTGTTGGGGGGGGGTAAGACATGCAACCCTGGATGATAACTATAGATTCTCAGATAAATAATTCCCATTTCTTTAAAAATAAGTAACTTTAATTTCAGTACCTTATAAAATAAGGTTTGGAAATTAAATGCCTGAAAGTCTATATCACATATTTCGGGAAGAAATGAAAAGTAAAATAGTAACTTCTCATTATCCACAGGCAAATATTAAAAAGTTGCTTTACAATATATTCCATGAACTCACCTAAGCCTGAATTGCCAGAGATAAACGAAGAAGATCGCACGCCGCTAGTGGATGTGTTATTGGAGGTGCTTGCTTGGCAACAAAAGCAGATTGATAAGTTAGAGCAAGAAATACTCAAGCTTAAAGGCGAAACCACAAAGCCAAAAATTAAACCGAGTTCAATGGATAAGGAAGGAACGTCAGGAAATGATGGCAGCTCTTCAAAAAAAAGAAAAAAAGGTTCAAGGCGCAGTAAAAAAGGCAACCTCAAAATTGATGAAACCCAAATTATTCAGCCGGATGAAATTCCAAAGGGCTCACGATTTAAAGGCTATCAGGAGCGTGTCATTCAAGATATTACCTTTCAAACGCATAACATTTGCTATCATTTAGCAGAATATATAACACCCGAGGGGCTTACGATTGTAGGCCAACTTCCCGATGGTATTCAGGGAGGTAGCTTTGGTAAAAGTCTCATTGCCTTTATTCTCTATCAATACCATCACCAGCATGTCACCCAGCCCTTACTCCTGGAACAAATTCGTGATTTAGGCGTTGATATTTCGAGCGGTAAGCTCAGTTATATCCTCACAGAGGATCTGGATAATTTTCATGCCGAAAAAGATGAGTTACTAAAGACAGGGTTATCCGTTTCTCAATATATTCATACAGATGATACGGGCGCACGGCATAAAGGGAAAAATGGTTACTGCACACACATTGGCAATGAATTTTTTGCCTGGTTTAGCAGTACAGAAAGTAAAAGCAGAATTAACTTTTTAACCTGTCTCTCACAAGGTAAAACAACGCTTTATACATTGAATGCAGGCGCCATTGAGTATATGGCACAAAATAAATTGCCTGTTGCCATATTGGCGATACTGGAAAATATCAGTGTCCGTATCAAAACGGAATCCGAGTGGTGCGAATGGATGGACCAGCAAGGCATTGTTAAACCTCGGCACAGAAAAATAATCACGGAAGGCGCTTTGATGGGAGGACTGCTAGACCAAGGTATTCCCTCTGACTTTTCAATTATCAGTGATGATGCCGGACAGTTTAACGTCTTTGATCATGCCTTGTGCTGGATCCATGCCGAACGAGTGATTAACCGCCTAATTCCTTTAAATGATAATCACTTCAAGGCCGTCGATGACGCACGCGACCAACTTTGGTCGATTTACCATGACCTGAAAGCTTATAAACTTAATCCTGCCACCGAACAGGCCGACAGTATCAGGCAGCGATTTCAAATCTTATGCAGTACAAAAACCTGCTACGAAACGCTGAATCAGGCGCTCAAGCGGATGGGAAACAATCAACATGAGCTCCTCCGCGTACTCGATAAACCTTACCTCCCACTTCATAACAACTTAAGTGAACGAGACATAAGGGATTACGTCAAGAAACGCAAAATCAGCGGGAGTACCCGAAGTGATGCAGGGCGACAAGCCAGGGATACTTTTGCCAGTCTAAAAAAGACCTGTCGAAAGCATGGCTTATCCTTTTGGGATTATTTGAAAGATCGCTTACTCGGTGTAGGAAATATTCCTCCGTTACCGGAAGTCATCCGTGCGGCCGCTGCCGGTGGATAATGAGAAGTTACCTTGGAATCAATAGAGATGTGTTGTTTATAAATGAGGGGAGAATAGTATGCAATGTTATCAGTGTAGCTCAGCAGCAGTGATGCCACGATCGGGTATTTGCTTGAGTTGTGGTCATTTGAATCAAGCTGTTAAAGTTGAGGCAGAGGAAAAACTAAAAACACAACAACAAGCTGAACAAGAAAGAGAAAAGCAGTTACGTGAAGAAACATTGATCAGGATTGCTAGTGTTATCAATCTGGCTGAGCAGGGTGAGATCAAACAGGCTAACCAAATACTACAAGCAGTAATAACAGAAGATCCTGAGTTAAACATAGCTAAACGTAGAGCTGAAGCGGAATTATGGCGCATTCAGAAATTACCGGAAATGCAGTTAGCAATATTAGAAAAATTGCAGTCCCAATTAGCTTTTAATCAAGCTAATCTGGATTATTATTACCAATTAGCTTGTTTGTTACAGCAACTGGATTCACCTGGAAAAGCGTATTATATATTTAATCAATTTATTGAAAGCAGCTTGCATTTATATAAAGATGATATTATTGACCGCTGGCGACAACTCAAAGAGCAAGGAATAACAGCTGAAAGTAGTCATGGTTTGGTCAGTGGTCATATACTACGAGTTATTAGTATGGATAAATCAGATGCTTCTTTAAGAGGGCTGATAGACGAGATAAGCCGAAAGCAACAATATTTTCGCGATAGCGTCCTGCTTAATCAACAGGACTATCAGGATTTAGAAAAGATAGAGCACGCATATTCAGGCGAACTGGTGTTAAAGGACTTAGTTAAAGCGATACAAAGAACACTAGAGCTTGAAGATTTTGGTCTTAGTATCAAGGTTGAGACGCAAGATATGTCGCTGTTTCAGAACAAAGGGCAGAGCCAAACAATGCCGCTTACACTGATCACTTTAAAGCCGATTAAGGATAGGGCGCTATGTTTCGATGAGGGAAGTATCTATCTGGGGGTACAAGTTTTATTTGAGGGGAAAACAGGTGTAAATTTGGGGTTTTATGAATATTTTACCCCGCAAAAACCAGAAGATTTGCCTGGTCAACAAGCTGATGCACGAGATTTTAATGATGCTTTATATACAGTATTAACTTCGATTCAGCATACTTCAGATCAAAGACGTAAATCACGCTTGCAAACCTTAAAAGAGCTATTACAGCGTACAGTAAAAAGTGAACTGGAAAAGCGAGGTCGTAGCCAGACAGCACAGTTTTTTTAAAGTAAATCTATACCCGCGCGTTTAATTAAAATGTATTAATAAAAAGGAAATAACAGCGATGCAATGCAGTCAATGTCAGACAATGTTAAATGAAGGTACTTTGTTCTGTTCTCAGTGTGGAACGGGAGTACCCCAAGTAACAAATTGTGTTCAATGCCAACAGGTTTTAGCGCCACAGGATCAATTCTGCAACCGTTGTGGGACACCTGTTAAAGCACCAGAAGTAGTCGAACAAACGCCAGTGATACTGGGCTACTGCTCAAGTTCCGGTAAGGCAATTCGCATTGAAGATGAGCATTTTCGTTGTATGGAATGTAATAATTTGCATATGGAAAACTATCGCTTTGAAGATAATCCGGTTTGTCAGTCTTGTGCAAATCAAAGTGGGGTAGCTCAGCAGCTGGAAAAGGAAAGAAATAAAGTTTTGGATGAAATAAAACAAGAGGAATTAACGCAGTCCAGAATACGAATGGAAGAAACATTTGCACAGATAGAAACTCATAGAAAAGAACGTGAAGCTAAAGATAAATTAAATCAATTGGATTCTGAAGGCGAAACTCCTCTGACTAAAGCAATCCTTGAGTGCAATTTGCCCTACATAAAAGAGTTATTGCAGTTAGGAGTGGATATTGAAAAGCCTAATAATGATCAAAGGCCATTAGAGAAAGCGTGTTGTGAGGTGCGTTATCACCCAGAAGATTCAAAAGAAATAATTTTTCTCCTTCTTCAAGGAGGAGCGGCTGTGTGTAATCTAATCCTTGAAGATAATGATACGTTAGTTACTGGAATTGAATATGACGCAGATATATTAAGTTTATTACTAGAGCATAAAATGAGTCCTGACATAGGCAGGACAGATATTAAAGGTAGGAAAGTACAAGAACACATGTTTCTAATAATTATGCAGCAAGGTTGGTTCCGTCAAGCTAAGGAAATGCTATTGAATGAATTAGACCTAAATAAAATATTTTATTATGACGAATATAACGAATATGAAAATAAAAAACCCATAATACATTTTGCATTTCGGTTAGACGATGAGGAAGATAGGCATAGATGGCTGCGCTTAATGATTGAAAATGGGTATTGTGTAAATTGTAATGCAGAATTACCTTCGAGTGCATTCCCTCTTGTTTGGCAAGAATGCTTTAACTATGATGATCCAAACGATTTGGAGCTATTTGAGCTTTCTATTTCTAATGGTGCTGATTTTGATTATATAGGAGCTACAGGCGAGACTTTTATTGCATTGTTAATTGCAGGATATGGTGGGAAATATATTAGAGCAGTTAAGTTAATGTTAGATAAAGGAGCAAGCCCAGATTTTAGGTATAAAGATGGTACTTCATTAGTGCAATTGTGTAGAGATAGGAATGATCCTGTTATGAAGGAGCTATTAACACGCTACGGCAGCTGAAAACATGTGAAGCAGAGTTTTTTTTACGCATCGATGATTTTTTGGCCAGCAGTAAGTGATAGTGTGGTTGTCATCTGAAGTGAGTTATGAAGTCGCTCCGAGAGGCTATTGTTTATCACGACAGCCGTCAATCCATTGAGGTAGCATTAACGAAGCAGGTTTTTGTACGTAGTTGAGGCAAACTCAGGGCGAGTAAAGGCGTCAGTTTTTATTTGCCTAGTCATTAATTTGATTGTAGTTGCTTCTGACATGCCTGATTATACCCTAGTGTTATGAATATTCAGGAAACTACACGTACTACTCCTTACCAAAAAAACATCAGTTTCATGACATATTGTTGATGGGTGGAAAGTTTGAAAGATGGTGCTAGGAGCCTGTCCGAGAACTAACATATGAGTCAGCTGACCACTATATATAGTGGTCATGTTTTTACTTTAGATACTATATATTGATTTTATTTTCAAAACATTTAGTTCTCGGACAAGCTCCTAGTCAATGCCGAGCCTGAGCTAAGGTTTATTAGGCGATAGATTTTATATTCTAAATTTCTTATATGTCTAGGGCTTACGTACTGTGCTTAACTTGTTGTTTTACAAAGAGTTAAAAATAACGAAAAATTACATTTCTAAATTTCATCAAAAATATAATTTAATAATACTTTTGTAAAACAAATGGTTATAAATTATCAGATTTTTATTTTAACTAAATACGTCTCGTTCTGGTTTGTCAATGCGTAAGTCCTAATGTCTATATTACATGCATTTATAACTTTTCAATATAATCAATGAATAAATTAATATTTCGCCTTAATCATCTCCCCGACCTTACTATACAAACCTACACGAGTTGTTATGGCGCAGATGTGCGAGCCAAGGTATTTGATCGGCAACAGGATTTTCTAACCCTGCTTCATGAGTTGGGACAATACGGAAGTAGTGACGGTAATGGGAGTGTTATGTCATTACGTTTTGTGTATTTTCCCACGCAGGGAGCAAAAGCGCCACTAGCTATCTATTTACTGATCAACAATCAAGCGGGTATGGATAACGAAAAGCTTAAGGCAACATTGTTGCGTTCGCCGTTATCAGAATTTTATTCCTCCTGGCAGCTAGTGACCGATGCGGAAGAAATCAAGTTAGCTTTGGGCGAAAAGGATTATCAATGTTGTGTCGAATTAATTAAGCAGGAAGCGGTGCGCTGGCCTATGTTTAAACGGGAAGAGCGTAGTCGTCTTGAGCAGGCTGAAGCAGGGCAGGGAGGCATGTCACCTTATGAGGTGCGCGAACTTTATGATGATATGCATAAAAATGCATTTTATTATGTGCCGCTGTATTTAGTGCATCCTTTTGAAGCAGTATCTGATAGTGATATGTTATTTCTGGATAGATATCTACAGGCCTTTGATGAACCGTTGATGATCGAAATCAGTTTGCGTGCGACGCAAGCCACGGACTCAGAAGTCTTGGCGGTTGAACGGATGCTCAATCACTTGGAAAAAGTAAAGAATTTTTCGGTTAAAGAAAAAGGTCTGGAGCAGCGATTTTCTCTACGTAATGAGCAACAAGATTTTACCGCTGAGGCTGTTGCAGATATTTTTGAAGAGTGTCATGAAGCATTACTTAATGAGCGACATTTTGAGTTTGCTATCAAAGTTTGGGGAGATGACCTGGATACAGCTACGGTCATTGCTGATGAAATAGGGATTAATTGTAATGCCAATGGGAAATATCGAAAATTGGTATTAAAGGCTGATAACCCCGATTTTGTAAGGTCTTTGAATGCAACCCGACAAGTCTGCCTTGCTGCTGATATTCGTTGGCCAGAATACTGGGATGATAGCTGGAGTCAAGTTTTTACAGAAACGGACTATTATTCATTTAATGAGACTGATAAAGAATTTAATGTTGAAAAAAGACAGGTATTTCCCTTTCTCTATAATTTACAACGCTTTAGTCGCTTGAGTCGCCTGAAGGATATTGCCTCTTTTTTCCGTTTACCTGTGCCAAGCGTGGATCCCTTATTCACCTGCTACAAAGAAACTGAAATATATCAACAAAAAGATTCGGAAGCTGATTCTGAGATTCTCCTGGGTGTTGATGCCTGCAAACCTATTATTCAATGTCGGTTGGAACTGGAGCAATTAAAAAAGCACATGTTTATCAGTGGAGTGCCTGGTAGTGGTAAAACGACTGCTATATTTAATCAACTGGTACAACTACATCAATTGGATGTTCCTTTTCTGGTGTTTGAACCGGCAAAAACTGAATACCGATTGTTAAAGCGATTAAGGCATGCTGAGAAAGATGTTATCAATCATAAAGGCGAAGCGTTAGGTGAGGTTTTAAGAGTGTACACACTGGGGCAAGAACATATTTCCCCCCTGCGTTTTAATCCTTTTGAATTTCCACAAGGGATTACATTGAACGAACATGTCAGCAGCCTGGAGGCTTGTTTTAAAGGGGCTTTGCCTATATCAACTGGCCCATTACCTGCATTAATTAATGAAGCGGTCGATGAATGTTATATTCATCACGGATGGTCGGGAACTTCGGTCAATGATGGTAGTCGCTTATATCCGACTTTATCTGAGCTATATGATGAAATTCAGGCAGTATTTGCTAGGAAAAACTATTCTGGAGATGTACGCGGTGATTTGCAAACCGCAATTGAAGTACGTATTGGTTCTCTACTAAAACGTAGTATTGGGCGAATTTTTGATACCCAGATTTCAAACCCTAGTATTGAGACTTTGATGACTACGCCTTGTATCATAGAACTGGACGCATTGAATGAAGAGCAGTCTAATTTGATGATTATGTTTTTGTTATCACAGATCAGAGAATATGTACGGGCTACACGCCGTTCAGGGGCAGCCTTAGAGCATGTGATTGTGCTGGAAGAGGCGCATAATATTATTGGAAAAGCAGAAGAAAGTGGTGAGGAAGGCGGCAATTCAAAGTTAGAAGCTACTAAATATATTACCCGATTTTTGGCTGAGGTGCGGGCTTTGGGTGAAGGAATTATTATTGCTGATCAACTACCTTCTGCCGTTGCTCCAGAAGTAATAAAAAACACTAATATTAAACTGGCGCATCGAATGGTTTCAGGAGATGATCGAGAGCAGTTAGGTATGACTATGTTGCTGGAAGCAGGCCAATTTGATGATATGGCAAGGTTGCCTCCAGGGGAGGCGTTTCTGTATAAAGAAGGCATGTATAAACCATTGCGTATTCGTGGCGAATATATTGCAGCAAAAAATAAATACCCAATTTTTGCGACGTCCCCACCTGATAGTTTTGAGCTTGTGGAATTGTTAAAACAACAAAACTGGCATCAAAACGGCATAATAAAAATATTGAAGGTAATAGTTAAAACTATCGGCGAGGAGGTGGAGAAGTTGCAATCCAATGCAAACACATTGCTTGACTCAATTAAAGAACAAATGCTGACTGAACAGGTTGGTTTAAGTCAGTTGAAAGCATTGTTAATCAGCGTTGGTGATGCTGAGCAGCAACTAGAAGAACAGGGTGAATATGCTATGCGGGTATGGAAAGATAGTATTGTGACGTATGCGTTAACTGATTGTTCCAGAGAGCAATTTACTCAAAGTGAAGAGTTTTATATCTTTCAGGATATACCGCAACAGCAGAAATTGGTATTGGGTAAACTATTTGAGTTTAAACAGGAATTGGTCTCAATCATTCAGGTTATCATTACTGATAATGAAGTTTAAATTGTAGATATTTAAGGTATATTGTCGAAAATTAAGTGAGGATTTTATCATGGCAAAAAAACTGGGAAATTCAAGTTCAGACGTTAGAAAAGCAACTGATAAAGGTGTAACTGATGTAAAAAAAAGGCGTGATAAAAGTGAAAAAACAGTGAGTGATTTAGAGTCAATGATTGATGCTTTCTCTGACCTGAAAGGTGGTGTTAACCAAGAATCAATTGAGAGTATGAAGAAAGAAGCTCAACAGGGCTTTGAAATTCAGAAGAAAGAGTTTAAAAAAGCAGACGATGATGTACATAAAAAGGAAGAGAAGTTAGAGGAGCGCGTAGAGACCCTTTATGAAGGAATAAAGGACAAGGATAGTGACGCTAAAACAGTTCAAAGCCTGAATCGAAGTTTAACAACGGATTTTGGTAAAAAATTTATCAGCAAAATTGAGCAGGATAGCATGAAAGAATCTAAAGATTATCAGCAACAAAAGAAAGGTTTAGAGACTACATTAAAAGAAGTTAAAAAAGACATGCAGGATCAAGAAAAGCGCGCAGCAAAAACATTAAAATTTGGGTTTTGAATTTTTTTTTAAGGGGGGGGTATAAGCGGTGGAATTACCTTTATTTAATCAAATTATGTAACTACTCAGCGTGTCTGAGCATCTGATCGAAATTATAAAGCAAACTCAGGCAACTCTCCCTCAAAGACAAGATCCATTGTCTGAGTTGCACTGACACCCTGTTTGCGGCAGGTTGATAAATAACCTATCACGCGACAAAATATTTTAGCGCCATTGTCACTCCGAAAACACCCTGATATCTTCTGATAAACTTTGGTCATTCGAATGGCATTTTCGGCTGCATTATTAGTAAATGGCACACAAGCACTTGTCATGAAGCACAATACATCCTCTTCATAATTAATAAGCCTTTCTAATAAGTTTCTTGCCTTGCTGCGTTTTGTGCGCCCTCGTTTTGCCACCGCTGGCTCAACAGTGGGTAGATATGAGGAGACCGTGAGAAATTATATTAAGCATCAAGAAGATGAAGATAAGCGAATAGACTAACTGAATTTATTTTAAAGCATCGCCACCTTTAGGTGGTAAATGAATTAACCCGCTTCGAGCGGTTCACAGTTTTCAAGCCTCCGGCTTTGCCGGAGGTATTTGGCTAAAACTATACCAAGTACTTTTTTAACTATTTGAGCTGAATAATTACATAGCAATTAATACTACTCTGCAGAGTAAATTTTGTTATCAGGTAACTGGATAGCACTTAAAGGAAAGTCAGGCAATCCTCCCGAAGTATCACATATAATGCGATTTTCTGAAATATATACTTCATTGAGGTGTGTATGTCCACTAATTACTATGGTGTTGTGTGGCAGATCGATTGGAACTGTATAAATAAGACTTTTAGAGTATAGACAATCATACATTTCTGGGGTTATCGGAGTTTCCCAACAGTGCTGAAATTTTAGTAGTGAGGTATATTGTTGCTTCCAAGAAATATCATTTCTTAAACCTGCGTGTACAGCTAAATAAGAGTAATTTTTTCCTTGATATCTATGTTTTGTTTTTATTATCCAGGGTAATTTTGCTAGCCATAGTAAATTACTCCCTAATGCGACTCGTAGTTCATTAGGATCACCGTTTGTAACACCAAAAGATTTGCAGGTTTTTATGCCTCGGTACAAATCGAGCCATCTTGCGTATAAAGATAAATCAGGGGAAATACCTAATTCAGGACACCCTAAACTTCTGACAAGGGCATATTCATGATTTCCCATTACACATTGAGCTAAACCACCTTCACATAACTCTCTTACTTTAGTAATGACAGCTTTACTATCAGGGCCTCTATCAATTAGGTCACCTAAAAATATATAAGGCCCCGTAGGTTCTTGTTGCAAAATATGATTTAAACGATCTATCCACCCATGTACATCACCAATAAAAGTTGGCATAAAAATTCTCCACTAAAAACAGCTATAAGTAATAGTAGTTTAAGTCTGTTTAATGCCAATGTTATGAGTTTTAGTAATTAATGCATGTAAAAACCACGTTTAGCGTATTTTTTAATTACTAAGTGCTTAAAAAAACGTAAGATTGTAATTGATAGGACGTGATTAAGGCGGGTATTAAGTTGTTTTACTGTAAAAATAGGCATAAAAAATAATTATTGATAATTATAAATTTTTGAGGGGGAGGGGATGTTTATGACTGATTTTGAAATTATAAAACAAGAGTTACTTGATATATGTGAAATGCGTGAAGATATTTATAGTGAATTTATTAATAATCTAGATGTATCAGTGTTAAAGGAATTGATTAAGTATATATTTTCTAAAGAAGGATCTACATTCCCTAAAAACCTACAATTTTCCAGCGTTAATGAAGGTAGTTTAAATGGTGTGGTAAGTGGGGTTAGTAATGTAACAATGTTGTTATTTGAAATAATATCACTGTGCAGAGTTTCCGCTACCGATAAATTATTCAATAACATTAGAAAAAATTTGTTTAATACAGATGTTAGTAATGACTCGGCTATAAAACCCTATATTAAATGCGATTCTTCAGGTGGGTTGATACAGTTACTAGAAGGTAACGAAGGGTTGGCGATAGTTCTTCAGCAAATATTGTTAATTTTATTTCCTGGCGTAAGCACAAAAAGTAGTTGGACTATTATTCCTTTGATAAATCGCGCTGAATTAATGGGTTATATTTTTTTAGATAATGACCTTGCGAAAATCGTAGAGAATAAATCGTTACAATATGCTCTCTCAGATTTTCAACTATATGAAGAGCAAGCTTTAGATAAGGTAAGTGCCAGATTCATTAAACAACTTAAATACTATGGTTTTTGTAATGAAAATTCATTTCCTTTAGTTTTCTTGTATTCAACTAGAAAAAATTCTTTTTATTTAAGTGGTTTAAGTGAGAATATTCACTCAATTAAACCTATTAATACTAAACTAGAACTGGATAATTTTAGATTAACACTTCAGAAAAAATACCTGAAAAAACAACATGAAGAAGTTCCAGTAATATTCCATAAAAGAGATTTATTCTGCAGTAATATTGAGATATTTAATCGCTTTTCTGGACAATTAAATGTTATTCAGGAATATATGTTTCAGGAACATTACAGAGAAGCATTGGCATATAATATTGAACACTCTTTAGCATTTTCATTGATCCCAAACCTTAATATTTGCTTATCCTATATAGCTTCTTTTTTATGGAATTTTAATGAACCTACAAATCCAGTAATAGAAAGATGTTTTGGGTATTTACACAAGAATGATACACTTGGGTATTTGTTAGTTGATATATTAAAACAGGATAGAGATATTAGTATTTCTAATAACTATAAAAAAGAGTTACAACAATATTGGCGGGCAGAAAATAATATAGTTCAGTTAGATGAAATTGATAGTAATTTATCTAATATTTTTGTTGATAAAGTATTTGCAGATCCAGTTGATAAAAGTATGCAGGCAAATTATCGGTTACGAATTGCCCTTAGAGCAGAATTTAATGATATGTACTCCGAACCATCAATCATAGAAATTTTTTTTAACACAACGGAACCAAAATTTGATTGTTATGCAGATGAAATTGCCCAATTTATAAGTAAAGCTCTGATACTTGGTAAAAAGGTAAAGCAAGAAATTGAACTTGAAGTTCAAGAAGCCGGAGAGAAAGTTAAAATTAATATAGCTCTAGGTATAAAGCATGAAATTGGAAAATTAATTGAGAATGCTGCTAAGTGTTTGGAAAGACAAAAATACGCCCAATTAAAGGGGGCATTAACCATTATGCGTTCTCGTATAAAAAGTATCGACAAGGAAGGGAAAATTGATATAGGAGATGCTGCTACAGGAGAGATAAATCTAAAACAGTTTTTTGAAGATTTTATCGACCCGACAACAAAGCCTAGAAAAGAGAGTTTTAGTGCAAGACCAAGTCAGGTTGAAGTGGTTTTTGTTGATGAAGAAAACTGGAAAGTTTCTATCTCAGAATCCGCATTTTATGCAGTGTGGAATAATTTTTGGCGTAATGCTTTTGATGTTTTAACAGTTTTCAGTTGGCCAGAAACGAATAGAGTTGATTCTAAGGAGCGTTTATATCAACGTGTAATAGACTGTGAAAAAAAATGGGGTACATTTGAAAGTCGTCATAAAGAGTTACCGAAACCTAAATTGCTAATCCTATTTAGAATAGTTGACGGTGGCCAATCAATAAGTTTTGAAATGATTGATAATGCACCTGAACTAGCAGGAGGTGCAATTGAATATATGTCATCACAAGATAATATTACTCATTTTGGTACTAATGTTTTGATGAACATTAAAAATAGGCTGGTCGATAAAGGGATTTATTGTGGATATGAACCTGCACATGCACTAAGCCCAGAAGAAGTTACCGATATATACCAGTCAGTCCCTGATCAACAGATTTTAGACAATTTGGCATTAAAAAGTCTAATGTGGAGTTGTGTGAGATTTGTAATAGAGAGGAAAGGTCATGATGTTTAAAAACTGGGAAGTAAGAAAAGTTCTAAGAAACAACGTAAAAAATGACTACAAAGGTTATATAAGCAGAGAAGACGATGAGTGTCATTATGAAGATAAAACGATTTATCACTTTTTACTTATTGATGATGATTACAGTAATGATGAAGAGGAAGTTATACCTGATTACGTGCAACGTTTTTTAACTAATAAAGAAGGACTCTCTTATATAGAATGTGATGTCATTGTTTGTTTATACTGCACAGGATTCGTGCTAGGTAGGGAGCTAATTAATCAACCTGATAAATATGATTTTGACGGAATATTTCAGGATTTAAGTAACCAAGTCGATGATGATCGAACTGGGGCAGATTATCTTTCAGATATTCGTAATCTTCAAGATGTTACTCCACGGCCTGGCGTTTTAGTTGTTAGCCAATATATTGGACACTCTGATGTAGGCATTGATAAAGTTAAATCAGCAATGAAAAGGCATACCCATATTTATGCTGTTAATAAGACGCCTTTTGATGAACGAACCGAAAGCGAATTTGAGCAATTAGAAAACTTTTTTGATTATATTAAACGTAGACGTGAATTTTTAGATTCATCTTATGCCAGCGAGTATAAACGGTTCGTTGGTAATGCTACCTTTAAAAAAGTATATGAATTTATTGAATTGCTCAAGCATGACCCCAGTCGAAAAATGCCAGTAATGATTACAGGAGAATCTGGAACAGGTAAAGAATTAGTAGCCCGTTTAATTCATTGTTATGAACGAGGGGGAAACGTAAAAGGAAAAGGTTTAAATAACTTTCAGGCCTTATTAATTTCAGCGGTATCAAAAACCGTGTTAGAAAGTACTTTATTTGGCCATCGTAAAGGCTCTTTTACGGGGGCAGATTCCGACTTTGCTGGGCTTATTAAAGGCGCAGAAAAAGGCACCTTATTTTTAGATGAAATTGCCGATTTAGAACCCGCAATACAAAATAAACTGATGCGTTTTTTGCAAGAAGATGAAATTCAACCTTTAGGAGCAAAAAAACCAGAAACAGTAAGTGATGTAAGAAAAGTATTTGCCACAAATCGAGATTTTATTGAGTTGTGTCGTACAGGAAAAATGCGTGAAGATTTTGTGCATCGCTTAGATGGGTTAAACCTAAAATTACCCTCCTTACAAGAAAGAGAAGAAGACTTAGAAGACTTGTTAGATTATTTTATCTTGCAATCAGGTTTTTTAAAAAGAAGTGGACTGCTTGTGGAAACCGCAATGACACAAGATACACGAGATATTATATTAAATTTATGTAGAGAAGGCGCTTTTGTAGGAAATATCAGACAATTAGAACGGTTTGTTACGCGAATGTTTTTTATGGCAGATGATAATAAAGCAGTAAATTATAAAGATTTTGAACGGACTTGTGAGTTTTCTATATTGTCACCACTCGATACGCATAAGCTGAGAAAAACAACGACTCATGTTAATGAAGCAACTGAATCATCTTTTAGTAATGTTTTTAATGATCATGGTTGGAATGCCTTCATTAAACTGCCTGTTCAAGAAAAGGGCAGAATGATGAAGGAAGCTGATGACAATAAAATAAAACCTCAGGCAGTGGTTAATTATTTGGTAGAAGCAGACTTGCAAAAAGGTATTTTATTAGAGCAATTAACAGATACAAGAGGCGAGATTGACTCAGAAATTGTTCAAGCAGGTAAGTTGGATATTACACGATATTTAACTAATTTGTATTGCCGAAATAAAAGTGCATGGATAAAAAAAGCAGAAAATTGCAGATGATTTAAAATTGGCATCAAACAGACAGAGATCTTATTGACTCAGCACAACATAAGGTGAAATAAATGGAAACTGGAATAGGTCAATATCAAACTCATACTATTGCAACAGAAACTGCTCAAGGTAAAGTTAATGCTTCAATGTTCTTTATGAATCATGCATTAGAACAAAGTGTCTGGGATATTTATGCGCAGGCAGGAAAGTTAATGTTTGCTTTAGGTATCTGGAAAGATCCAAAGAAAAAAGATTCAGAAAAAGAAAAATGGGAAGCTGAAAAAGAAGGAGAAAAAGATAACGAAGCGGTTATGGAGGTTTTAATCAATCCAATAAAACTAATAGAGGTTCAGCTTCCTCGCTTACTATATAGCCAAGATGACTTTCTGGAAGAAGAAATTCTTTGTCTTGCAAAATGTATTAATGACATTTCTGCACAAGAAGATATTGGATTTCAACATAAAAGCTACCTAAAAATAATTAAGGAAGATTTTCAACAGGGAGAAACACAGACTGATTTAACTAAAAATCCTGAATATTGTGAAAAAATACGCCAAGGCATTATGTTAAATTGTTTTCCTGTTGGCTTAGGCGCAAAAAATATGCATGAATATAGAGCTGTATTCAGCAAAGCCTTAAGTGATATGGAATTATTTAGTGCATTTACAGATGTTGAACGGCAACTGAGTAAATTGCACACACAGATCATGACTGATTTGATAAAACAATATGGTGAAAAAAAAACCAAATTGATTACTCAGGAACTCTGTAAACTGGCAAAACATGAATATGAAAGAGCATGTAATTATACTGGCAAAGGAGTTATGCGCGGACGAAGTTCAAAATCAGGAATACAAAAAATATTGTTTTGTAATGATGAGATGGCAGAAATGGTTTTAAAACTATGGACAGAATTACCAGAAGGGCCTTATCAAGATTTCCAAGGGCCACAACATCAGACAAAAGTGGATTTTGGTCATTATTTAGGTGAGGCAGAAGTAAGCCTAGTTTGGGATGATAAGTCATCAAGCTATAGTGCAAGTATTTCAGAAAAACTGATGAAATTTCAGAAAAAAGTTTCTGACCCATATATTAAGAAACAAATTAATGAAATGCGTAAAATTGTTAATAAAGGTGAGATGTTTGTTAAGTTAGATGAGCTTTTATCATCAGACTTTAGGCAGCAATTAGATAAAGAATTAACAGAGAACAAAGGAGGAGTAGCCTGTACTCTATTACTAGGGGAAGAAAAATTAAAAAAAACACCCTCAGACAAACTGGTTGAAGAAACGACTAGAATGATGATGTATTTAGATGAAGCTGGTAAGCAAAAAAACAAAGGCAAGAAAAAACAAGCGCAAACCGAACGAACTGCTGACACTGCTTTACAAGCCTTGCTAAAGGTGGGTATTGGCTATTATGATGGGTTTAGCCATAAAGTAGAATGGAATAAAAGATTAGCCGTTGCTTTAGTTACTATCCAAAGAGAAGCCATTGTAACATTGGATCAAGACAAGATTAAGCGCTGTACTGTAAAGAGTGTTATGGAAGCAGCAGACATTGAATGGTCAAAAAGCCAAGAGAGAATCGTTGCCAGATATTTAAATGGAAACAAGCAAACTTCTGGACTAGTTTTTAATACTGAGGAAGGTTATACATTTAAAGCCAAAGATCTAATGAGTGCTTCTGGTAAAACTTCAGGAGGTAATGTAAAAAATAAAGTTAAGCAACAAAAATGTTGGTGGAACAAAAAAAATTACAGCCGTCATCAAATTATTGGGTTTATTCGTGAGGTAGTTGCTGAGTATGGACAAGAAAAAAACTTGTCGGCTAATAAAATTAGACTAAGATTAATTGAGGATTATGGTTTGGGGAATGTTAGGAAAAATAGTGATGGGGAATGTTTTTATGACGGGATTGCGAGGAAGACTGTTGATGAGTATCGGAAGTTGATGGTTGGTTAATTTTTTTATAGGTGGGGTTGGTTATGTGTTATGGAAAGACCTGAGGCTCCCCCATTTTTTGACCCATTTTTTTTAGCGGGTGGTTGTTGAGTGGAATAATGTATTAATGGGTGATGAATGGTTTTATTAGATGGGTTATATAAAGTAATTAAAGTAAACTGTAATGTAAAGGTGATCGGGAACTTGGGTGTTACAGAACTCATGAATATTTCATTTGGTACAGTTTTTATGGTAACTAATGGTACTGCTGTAATAGGGGCAAGGATAACTTTGCTAGGAGAGCTGGACAAATGTCTATTATTTGGGGAGTTGAAAAAAGTCATTTAAAAATAGAACTCCCTTCTGGTTATTTGAAATGCTGCGATTTTGTGTTATGGATTTGGGGTATGTAGTATATGAAAAAACAGTTTGGTTTTGATATAAAAGCACCAATATTTGAAATCGCAGATCGAGGTAAATACCTCGTGGCATGTGGTGGTGTAATACTTTTTGAAGACTTTTGTAATGATGTATTAACAAAAAGCGACTTTAAATTAAGTACTGTAAGGCTATTTTGTGATGGAGAGGTTTCTACAGATATCTTAAACAAAACAATCGATAGTTTAAATGAGATTTTTACAAAAAATCATAGAATTTTTCTATTTAAATTAGTTTGTATGATTTTTCATTCTATTGCCATAGAAGAAGAAATAATAGAAAATATATATAAAAAAGGATTGATGAATAATGAAATAAAAAAAATAGGTAACTCCATTCCTGATAATCCTAGCAACCTAATTTCTAGAATATTCTTCAATGCATATTATCAAGAAAAAATTGATCCTATACGTTTTAGTTCAGCATTAAGATCAAGTGGGTTTTGTAAATATTGTTCAAAGTATGAAAAAGAACGAACCCTTCTTATTATAAATAATTGGGAGAAAGGTGATTTTACTGGTGTTACAGTAGTAGATTCTGTCTATTGTTTGGTTGAAATTATTGATGGTTCTGGTAGTCAAGATGACACACATATATTTCGTATTAAACTTAAAAGTTGGGAAGATAAGAATATATTACGTTCAAACATCGATATGATCCGTGACGACGGGATGGCTGGAGATATAAAAAGGGTTTTATTAATGGATAGGTTCAACTCTGAAGTGCAATGTAATGGACCATTGTATAAAAGAGACTTTTTAAAGGAACTCAGTAATTTATTATTAGTACCCGTTCCTGAGAGCTGTTATGAAGATTTTAATTTTCCTGAAAATTATTTTAATGGAAATATAAATGAAAAAAAGTTAGCTATTGAAAAAATTTTAAATCTTTGTTCTTTATTTAGAGATAGATATAACGTTCGGGACTATGGGAACTATTACTCTAAGGAGATTGATGCACTTGACTCGGTACTATTGTCATTTAATTATTATGTAGGCAAAGAACATAAAGAAATTGAGCTATTAGAACTTCTTAACTTTATAAAGGAAAATCTTGACCCACTTAATCACTTGCATAACTTTACTATTGATATGTTGCAAAAGCAAGTAGAAAAATTTGGAACGGTTCAAGATGTATTTATCTTTTTAATTGAGAAAAACTTAGCTTTAGCTATTGAAAATCTTGTCGGATCTATTTTATGGGAATAATGTAAGAGGTAGATATCTTAATTATGTTAGCTGTATTATTAAAAGTAATTTAAATTATCCGTTATAGGTTTAGATGAATAGGTAATTATTAACCATGAAAATCATTCAGTGCCAAAGAAATTTAGAAAATCTTGTTAATTCATTATATATTGAAGTAAAAGGAAAGTATCGAGTCGATGACACTAGAATAATTTATTGGCGAAACCATGAAATCTTTCCACCTTGTCCTTTTATTGATAATGGTTCAAAAACAGCAAGCTTTATTGATTATGCTGCTCATCATAAAACAATAGAAACTTTACATAATGAGATTGAACCTATAGGGGCTTCTTTAGTTATATATAACAACTATTCCGGGGGAGAGGCAGCATTAAGAATTTCAAACCTAACCTTATTGAAATCAATTGTAGCTACAAATATTAGGTCAATGATATCGAATAGTTTTGAGTATGAAATATTTATTTGGAATAATGAGCGTGCATACTCTGCTGATTTATCTACAGTATTTGAAAAAGCGATAGAAGGATTACCTTAGTTGTATTAGTGTGATTATCAACGAAAAGTGATGGACTATTTACCAAGGGACTTTATCGCTATAGGGAACCTCGAAAAACCTCATCCGAAAAATGATAAAATAAAGCACTTCTAATTCCCCTAATTGAGTCCCTCTAAAATGATAAAAACAAGTTTGTTTGCAGCTGAAGAACGCGAAACTAAGTTGGATAAATTAGGTGATATTCTCCAAAAATTAGAAGAGCACGTTAACTTCCAAGCGTT
>Ga0209707_1000721_pt1 | contig 19372 bp, 13 predicted proteins | sample EN4Hudsemesocosm_FD_184630 | JGI IMG/M metagenome (GOLD analysis project Ga0209707, IMG submission 184630) | Methane-oxidizing microbial communities from mesocosms in the Hudson Canyon - EN4B Hudson Canyon (SPAdes) (version 2) | ecosystem: Environmental > Aquatic > Marine > Cold seeps | place... | reverse complement strand
AAACAACCATAAGTCCGCTTAATGTAGATACTGGGTATGCTTATACAGATGTAGTACTGTTTGTCGCGTTATATACGAACCATATTCAATTAAAACTGAATGCGAGTAAGCAGTTGTTTTTAAATTCGACCGTTCAAACTATGTTGAATGAATTTATTGAGGTATTAACAACTTCACTTGAAACACCGGAGCTGGTTCAATACAAATTTGATGAAATTGTAAATAATCAAAGACACTCAAAGCAATATACAAACACTACAATAAGTAGCCCGCAAGAGACGTATTTAGAGTCAAAAGAAATTAGCCCGATGGAGTCTAAGTTACTTACTATATGGAGGTCGGTACTTGAAATAGATGATATCAATGCTAAAGATAACTTCTTTAATATAGGTGGTCATTCACTTAAGGCATTAACGCTCTTCTCAAAAATACATAAAGAACTAAGAATAAATGCACCTTTGTCTACACTTCTTCATGCGCCAACATTAAGAGAGTTAGCCCAAAATCTAGAGTCATATATCTCTGAGAATGAACAGGTAAACCATAAAAAAGCTTGGGAATCACTTGTACCATTTCGGGAAGAAGGGGACTCCAACCCCGTTTTTTGTTTACATGCTTTAGGTGGTAATGTTTTAAACTACAGGCACTTTAAAGACTATATTAATAAATCTAACCCACTTTGGGGTGTGCAGGCCCGTGGTTTAGACGGCATAACAGCTATTCCTAGCAGCCTAAATGAAATGGCTAAAAATTATAGTCAGGAGATTATTGAGTGTTGCAAGGGGCGACAGCCAATACTGCTTGGAGGCTCGATGGGAGGGGCATTAGCAATAGCGGTTGCAAGGGAACTCCAAGATAGAAAGTTAATGCCCAAATTAGTAATAATGATTGATAGTGCAGGGCCTGCTTTGGTTCAGAAGGTATTTAGAGGTTTAGCACCTCCGTTAGTTGAAATGGGTTTATTAGCCAGAATTCAAAACAGCCTGCTTGCTCGGTGTAATCATTATATACGTGCCGCATTTGTTAATTTTTATAAGCACCGTAACAAGGTTATTCCGCTATGGCTAAGACCTTTTTACATTGAGAGGCAGCATCGAACTAACTATATGGAGTATAACCCAACATACTATGGCGGGCGAGTTGTGCTCATCAGGCAGCCAGTTGGCAATAATAGCCTGAACTCAGATCCTCAGCTAGGATGGGGTGGAATAATTGATGATATAAAAACTGTTCATGTTGATACTGGGCATGCTGAAATGATTGAACATGATAATGTTGGTCAATATGTTCGGGATTTTGTAGCCTCAGTTAACTAAAACTAAGAGGCTGTTATAACTAATAATAGGATAGATTACATTGCAACTAAACACGCAATTTCAAAAAAAGACTAAACAGCAGGGAGGGGGGATTGCCTTCACACTATTAATCGCTTATTTCTTTTTTGAGTACGTGCGACCGCAAGACAGTATCTCCAGTATTATTGGTTACTTTAAAATACCGATGCTGTTGACTGTTGCGCTGTTGGTTGTTGTGTTAAAGGCTGATAAGCAACCTTTGAAAGATCCGCGCATTGTTCTAATTGGTTTGTTTATTGGCTTTTTGGCACTCTCAGTACCTTTCTCTGCTAATAATTTTGTAGCTTTTCAGGTCACCAAAAATATGGTGCTAGGTTATATTGCAATTTGTGCCATGGTCGTTAGTTTAAACACAGAAGACGTACTAAAGAAATTTGTAGATAGCTGGATAGTCATCAGTGCGATAGTTGCAATAATAGTTGTTATTAACGGTGGTAAAGGGCCCGGTGGGTTTCTTGGAGATGAAAATGATGCCGCATTGGTGATGGATATGGCATTGCCTTTCCCCTGGTACATGTCACAAAGACCCGGTATCACGAAGAAGCGCAAGTTCTTTTACTTCGGTTGTTGTATTTTAATAACCTTTGCGATGATGACTACCGCCTCTCGCGGTGGACTAGTCGGCTTTGCAGCTGTTATTGGTGTAATGCTTCTTTTGTCTGCAAAGCCAGTAAAAAATATCTTTACGGCACTGGTTTTTACTGTATTTATGGGGGGGGGGGCCATAAGCCTGCTACCACAAGATTATGTAGAAGATATGAAAACAATTTCAGATACTGAAGGAGGTACGGCAGGGTTGCGATGGTTGCATTGGACTACCGCTACCATTATGTTTAGTGAGCATCCTATTCTGGGTGTAGGTGCTGGTAACTACCCTTGGAATTCTCAGAATTATTTGCATCGCAGCTCATATTTTAAAGAAGGTGCAAGGGATCGTTCAGGGAGGCAGACTCATTCGCTTTACTTTACATTAATTCCTGAGACGGGATTGGTTGGGATTATTATATTTCTTTCAATGTTAAAAATTTGCTATACGCAGGGCCAGCGAATACGACGAGCAGGAGCGAAGAATAGTAAAGATATAGCTTCCCCTTTTATGAAGCTTGCAGCTACGGCTTTATTATGTGCTTTTGTCGGGTATTTAGGCGCAGGCGCATTTATTTCTGTACTTTACTATCCTGTATTTTGGCACTTGGTAGCGCTTTCAACTGCATTCAGCTTAGTGTTTATTAATACACAGAATTCACAAACAATACATACGAGACAGTGGAATTAATGTCAATAGAAAATAATACAACCTCTGACAATAAAAAGAGAATACTTATGTTGTCTCCGGGGCCTCAGTATAATGTTAAACATACCTTCAAATCTCGTTGTGAGGAGTTCTCACAGAATTTTTCAGGAGTAGTATTGACCAGTGGTCCTGAATCCTCTCAGTATGAATTTGGTGATTTTAAGGTTATATGTATTAAAGACCCTTATGGAAAGTCATGGATTTCTACTGTGGGATTTCTTTTATATAGTGTTCAGCTTTTGTTGGGGGGAATTTTTAAAAATAATCCTTTTCAGTTATTTGTAACTTATGACCCACTTAAAACAGGATTTATCGGTGCTTTAGCTACCACTTTTTTTTCGACTAAACTGGCTGTAGAGGTTAATGGGGATTATACCCAAGATATTAATTATGAAGATGTTAAGCACCCTCTAAAGCGGAAATTTAAAAAATGGGCAATGTTATCTGTTGAACGTTTTGTTTTAAAACGCTCTCAGGGTATTAAACTGCAGTTTAAAGCTCAGGTTGATGCCTTTAAACCGTTTAAAAAAAAACCGGTTATAAGAGTATTTCCTGACTATGTCAATGCAGATGAGTTTGAAGATTTGGGTGAGTCTAAAGAAGTATTGTTCGTCGGTTTTCCATTAAAGGTTAAAGGTGTTGATTTTCTGGTTCCTGCTTTTAAGCAAGTTTCTGCTGAGTTTCCAGATTGGACCTTAAAAATACTCGGTTATTATCCAGACCTTTCAGAGCTAAATGAATTGATAGGTGGGAATAAAAATATATATCATCACCCACCAATAGACCGAAGCGAAATTGGGTATCATATGGGGACGTGCGGTATATTTGCTATTGCCTCTAGAACAGAAGGTATCCCTCGGGTATTACTTGAGTCAATGGCCGCAGGAAAACCCCGTATTGGCTCAGATGTAGGGGGGATCCCCAGTGTTATTAATCATGGTTTAGATGGTTTTATTGTTAAATGCGGTGATATTAATGATCTTGCCAATAAATTAAGAACATTAATGGCTGATAAAGCGCTTAGAGAACGGTTTGGTGAGGCCTCTTATCAACGCTATAGGGATGAGTTTAAAAGTGATCAGTATTTTAGAAAGCAGACTGAGTTTTACTCTTCAGCTATTGATAAGCCTGAACCTTAGTTTGAATCGAGATTGCATAGTTATAAAATGTCCGTAATTTAAAAGTGTATTAAATAGTATGAATCAAAATGTTCTTTTAATCAGTTATCATTTTCATCCTAGCCCTGCTATTGGTGCAAGAAGGCCCACTAAACTGGCTAACTATATGGTAAGTAAGGATGTTAATGTAACGGTTATATGCAAGAAAAATGATGTAACCATTAATAAAGATGAAACACATTCAAGTCTCAGTGTGAATGCGGTATACCAACATCCGGGTATATTAAACCCTCTTTGGCTTTTGCTAAAACGTTGCAAACAAAATATGCAGCGCAGGCCTCAGACTAATTCGATTAGCGACTCAATTCAACCGCCTTCTGAGGCCGTTCAGCTAGCTAAGAACAGCTATAACATTAATGACGAGACGTTGGCTCAAAAAATTCGACGATACGTATTGTCTGGTCAGGCACTGTTAGATGCTTCTAAAAGTTGGCTTGTGTTGTCAGCTCTATTTGTATTGTTTTACAAAATCAAACGTAAACAATTTGATGTGGTGATTACCAGTGGCCCCACCAGTAACGCACACTTATTGGGGCTACTGGCTAAAAAGTTGTTTGGAGCCCGCTGGATACTTGACTTGAGAGACCCTATCACCATTTGGGACGAAATATACCCTTGGTGCAATAGCAAGTGGCGTCGCTCTATAGAAGATGCCCTTGAACGACAATATATCAAACAGGCAGACAGCATTGTCTGTACAAGCCCTTCGCTGATTATAGATATTGAACAGAACTTCCCTCATGCACGGGGTAAAACTGAATTAATTTACAATGGTTTTGATGACCCCTTACCAGAAAGCCCACAAGGGGTAACCGGCAAATTAAAACTTATGTATGCTGGCGCACTCTATATGAACCGCAACCCGTTGCCCTTGTTTGAAGCCATAGAAGAATTGGTAAATGAACCTGGAGTAGATCGCGCTTTACTTGTATTTGACTTGTATGGCAGCTGTCAGCAATGGAATGGAATTGATTTGATTAATTGGGTGAAGCAACACAAACTCACTGACGTAATCCTAATTCATGGTTCAGTCAGCCCTCAGGAAGTTCAAGAAAGATCTTTACTTAGTAATGTACTGGTTAATTTTGCGCAAAACCAACCAAAGCAAATCCCTGCCAAAACATTTGATCAGATTGCTTGCTGCAAAGAAGTCTTACTGATCTCCGAGCCGAGAAGTGATAGCGCTGAGCTCATACAAAAGCAGGGTTTTGGTCAAGTAGCTAATTCTGATAAGTGTCAGCTTAAAGTAATCTTAAGGGAACTTTATCAATACTATGTGATTAACTGTACTGAATACCCGATTGGTCGGATGAACAGGGTATTGTTTTCAAGAGAGTCTCAGAATAGTAAGTATCTTGAATTGATTTTAAAAATAGATTAATTCTATAGACCTAGACAAGTACAAATTTTCTGTTAACTAGTTTATACACGAATTATACATCGAAGAAATTTTTATAAGTTTGCTTTGTCTATTCTTGGTGCTGGTAAATATCTTAAGTTATTAAAGGACAAATCGTGATTAAATTGTATTTTGAATCAAGGGCTTTGCCGCGTTGCTGGTAATAATATCTCATTCTATCCGTGCGACCGTTAAGTGTTCAATTTGATGGTGCTTATCAATTTAAGGTGGTTATAAAATGGCAAAACAGGGAGAGTTACAAAAAAATAGCTTTGTTATTTGCAACGTTCAATTGCTTCGGAGTGGTGAGTTGAAATTAAGTAAAGAGCAATTGATTTTTTCAGATGATAAGCTTTGTATTGCCGTGAATCGAAGTAACGAAAATCACATAGTGCATCAGCAGATTGACACTCATGTTTATTTATATTTTGGGGAGCAGAAGCAAAGAGGTGACCAGGTATTTGATCGTGGAAATCTGGATACTTCAGATTTAAAAGGAACATTGATCGACTATGATATTGTTAATAAAAAACTGACTGTACAGAGTGATATACTGGGGACAGCCCCAATATTTTATTATAATGAAGGACAAAATCTGCTTCTTTCTAACCGGTTGGAAAATTTTGCTCGAATTATAACCGGGTTGGAATGTGACCATGCTGCAGGCATCTCGTATTTAATGCATGGCTACACTATAGGAGAAAATACTCTCTATCAGCAGGTAAGCCAGACAAGGCAAGAGGAAGGCTTGTCCATAAAGTTATCAAGCTCTGAGCCTATTATTAAGAAGACAGCATCTATTTCATGGCATTATGATTGTGCGCCGGCTGACATCGATAAATTGGAAACGTTGATTAGAGGGCTGTCTGATGATCTTACGGGATCGGTATTAATGAGTTCAGCGGGTTGGGATTCTCGTTTATTACTCTCTATTATGACTGAAAAGGAAAGGTCTGCAGGCTATAGTCATGGTGATTTAGAGAGTCGGGAGCTCCGTATTACTGAAAAAATGATACAACAAGCCACTTCACTTGAATTTGGTGCTAGAAGTCTTTCTTCAATGAAGCTAGATTTTCAGTGCATTAATGAAATGTTAGAAGAAGTTGGGTTTTGTCTGTTTCCATACTGGTACCGAAGTAGTGAACATATCTCGCGTGATGTTGAGAAACCCATTTCATCAGGTGTGTTGGGTGAGTTGATAGGTGGGCATTATGGTGTTTCCAGTACAGGAAGTCGCATTAATAAATTCAAAAGCTTATTTTCTGTACTATTAAAAGTGAAACCACCCGCACCACAAAACACTTTCACGACAGAAGAGTTACAGTATATATTTAAGTCACTTACCAGTGTACCAAAGGATCTATGGTATCTAACTACAAAGCATAAAAAAGAACTCCCCAAGCTGGCAGAGAAACATGCTGAACGTGTAAATGCACTACTAAAACACTATGATCCTGAACAAGTGCTTGGCCCACAGCAGGTATTCGAACGTTTTAATATGGAGCACCGTGCCAGACAATATATTCTCAATCAAAGTCGTACCTCCATTCCTTTTGGTGGTTACAGAATACCATTTGCACAATATGAGCTTGTTAAGTTTGCGTTGAATACTGCATTTGAAACTCGTATTCATAACGGCCTTAATAAAGAGGTGATTCGGAGAACCAACAAAAAGCTTCTTGAATACCCTATGGCCGCAACACTGGTGAATGCGGGTTCACCGATTATATTGCAAGAGTTTTCACGAGTAGTGAGGATTGTAGCTGAGATTATTCGCTCAAAATTAGGAAAGTCGAGAATGCGCTTGGGCTGGAATAACTTTGAATTTTTACAGAAGGACCACCCGCTGTTCGAGCAAATAGTCAATTCTTTAAAGTTAACCATCTGGGATTATGATGCACTTAAACATAACATTAACGATTCAAAATTTGCAGATCCGTTTTCTATGTTGGATATGCTTTGTAAGATTAAGGCAGTTGACTACTATTGGAGTTTATTAGACAGAGATATCTCTGAATGAGTAAGCTGAATAACTGTTTGTTAAATAATATTTAAGGCTGTTACGAAATGTAGGTTTGAGAAGTGGGTAGAGTCAAATTACTGGTGTGAATGCTGGGAACGCCTATAATGGTCAACAACCAGCAATTTTACAAATTAAAGAAAAAGTTATCACTCATAGATGAGTACGAATGTAGTTAAGAGGGTCAGGTTCATGAATAGAGTAAATTCTTTATTAGCACTGAGAAGGTTAGTGTTTGTATGGTTTAGTTTGGTTTTGGCTATTACTAGCCTAAACGCTGAGGAGTTAGATATTGAACCTGGTGCATATTATGTAGCGACCACTGGGTCAGATTCAAATGATGGACGTTTAAATGAAGACGGTGGTACTGGTCCTTGGCGAACCATACAGCATGCGGCTCAGTTGCTAGAAGCTGGGGATACGGTTTATGTCCGGGAAGGAATCTATACTGAACCCGGGCCAGCTCCTGGCTATACGAGTTCTGTTGGAATTCGACCAAAGAACTCTGGCGAAGATGGTAAACCAATTCGTTATATTGCTTACCCTGGAGAGAAGGTTGTACTTGACCAAAACGTTGAAAGCGGTGGGTTTTACTTAAAATGGGTTAGTTATATTCATATTAAGGACTTTGAAATCAGAAATGGCCTGACCGGTATCGCGGTTAAGGGAGAAGGATCCTATGAGTCCCATGGAAATGTATTTGAAAATAATTATATCCACCATATGTATGGAGAGGAAGGTACTAACCCTGCGGGCATCCGACTTGATTTTACAACAGAAAGCTTAGTCCGTAATAATCGCATTCATGATATTTATGAAGGCGGAGACTTGAGTTTAGATGCACACGACAACAATGCCTGTATTCATGGGTATAAATATAATAAAACAATCATAGAAAATAATGAATTGTCAAATTGCTCACATGGTATCTACCATAAAAATCCGCCACTAAACTCCAATGAAGGGTTAACGATTCGACGCAATCTTATTTACAATACCAATAAAGCAATTCGTTGGGAAGATGGTTACACGGGAAGAGACGGGATACAGGGTTCCCATAACAACGTTAATGTATATGAAAATATTATTTATAATTCAAAAGGTTCTATAAATGTAACAATTAATAGAACTTGGGCGAAGCATATAAATATGAATATTTATAATAATGTATTTGATAATGCCGGGGTAGGTCTTGCTGGTATGGATAATGTAAAGCTTTGGAACAACATCATCCTTAATGATGTGGATAATATGACAAAAACCTATGCTGACTCTTCTATAGACACTGTGTTCAGTACTGACCATGTTCCTGTAGAGGACTATACTCCTCCAGCGACAGATGATAATGGAAATTATGTGAAGGCTGACGGTTCTTACCTTGATGGTGATACGACTAAAGTTAAAAATATTGGCTACATAGATTACATTGACTACAATAATTATTTTCCTTATGCGAAATTCATTATGGGGGTGTATGGTAAGCCAGAAGGTGAGGAGTATTTCTACTTAGGCTTGGAGGCGTGGCAGAGTGCTACGACATCAGCTACGCTTAAAATGGAGTCTCCGGATAGTCATGCTACGCAGGTGGATCCGATGTTTGTGGATAGAGCTAATCACAATTATCGTTTGAAGAGTAACTCCCCGTTGAAAGGTGCAGGTGTTGTTTTGGGCTCAATAGATAGAGTGGATGTCGGTGCTTTCCCTCTAGGGTTTGGTGAGATAGGACTGATTGGGGCAGTAGGTAAGCCAAATGCCCCCGTCCTTCTTGTAAAATAACTACTTTGTTGTGGCAGAGGCATTTAAACAATGCCCCTGCTTACTGGAAATGTGAAGTTCGTGTCGTGGTGTATTGATGGGTAATATGAGGAGACATTACCCAATATAACAGTATGTTATAAATGGATTTGAAAGCAGAGTTATATCTACCTTTTTTTCAACTTTGATATCACCCACCTGAATTTACCAGACGCTTCGATAGGAATATCTTCAAGGTATTCAATATCAATTTGTATTTCTTTACCTAAACGTTCTGCTAAACCTTCTCGAAGTTCGACTTCGTCGTTATTTTTAAAACCTTGGCCTTTAACTAGTCGTATGAGAATACGGTCTGGATCAGTCTGCACAATTTGTGATTTTTCAATGGTGGTAATAGGCTTAAATGGGTGGGTTAATACCGAAGGTGAAATACTCTTTCCGGAGGGAGTATAAATCACATCTTCTGACTTGGTTTCTATTCGTTTTATACGTGGGTGAGGGCGTCCACACTCGCAGGGTTGATGTATGAAATTGGTTACATCAGAAGTCTGGTAACGAAGCAGAGGCATTGCCTGGTTAATCAAGTTGGTGCTGGTAATCAGTCCAGTATCAGTTGGGCCACCCTCTGGAGTTGACAGTTCGGTATAGGCGTATTCAAAGTTCAAATGTAAGTGCTCATGAGCTTCGCATTCAGTGGCGACAACGCAGCGCTCAGCAAGACCGTAATAGTCATAAACTTGGCAGCCAAAGGCTGTTTCTATGGCTGAACGTTGTACTGGGTATAGGGGTTCAGAGGATGTAAAAATCGCCTTAACTGGCAGCTTTATCCCATGGCGGTTCATATACTGTGCAAGCATATAGGCTGTAGAGGGGTAGGCTTCAATGGCTACTGGGTTAAGCTTTTGCAACTGCTTTAAATAATCTGGTAAGGTGTTATTACTAATGTGAAAAGCTGAGAACCAAGTTTGGTTATGTATATAGTTTTTCTGCCAATAAGGGGGATTATTGCGCTTAAATGAAACAATAGGCCGGCCAAAAAATACTGCCATGCTGTCGCCTACGTTTATCCCCGCCCATTTTTTATGGCGCCAGTCCAGTGCATTGTTGAAAATACAGGTTTCGGTATCCCAGCCTACTTTGAGTGGGCTGCCGGTAGTACCTGATGTGCTGCCATAACTTATCGTGCCGGCTCGAAGGGCTGAGGGGTCGATCAACTTCTCAAAATTAGCCTTGATGATAGACTTGGTTATTACTGGTATTTTGTATAAGTCGGCACGACCGTTGATGTCAGCAGGCTTCAGTTTTAACGAATCAAATAGTTCACGGTAATAAGGGATATTCTGGTAGCAATGGACGACCAAGGCTTTTAGCTTATCATCCTGATACGTAGCGATATCCTCTTCAGTATAGTGCTCCATAGTATTGAGTTGAGCCATTATCGCTTTAAAACGTTTACCAAATCTTTCTTTGTTGATCTTGAGCGCATAGAGGTTTAACAATAATTGCTGTATTCGATAGGGCACAGCATCATAGAGTTTATTTTGATTCATGTTGCTGTGTCCCGGTAATTTTCCGTATGTGATCGTCAAATAATTTGCCAATAGCCGTATAGGAGTAACGTTCTTCAATCAGACAAGGAGCATTTTGTCTTATTTTTGAATTTAACTCAGGGTCATCAATTAGTCGTTTTATTTGGGCTACCCATTGTTCAGGCGTTGTGGCATACAATACATCTTGCCCTTCGGTGACCTCAATGCCTTCACAGGCAATTGGGTGGCTGACCAATGGTATGCCAACTGCCAGAGCATCAAGAACTTTGAGCTTAGTGCCGCCGCCATCCATGATAGGGCAGATATAAACATCCGCTTTAGAAAGGTAATCTCTAACATCATCGACAAAACCGGTAACAATGAAGTTACTGTGTTGCTGCGCAAAGGAAAGGTATTTGGGCGTTGGGTTTCGGCCGACAAGATAAAATTTAAGATTAGGAATAGCAGCAGTTAGTGGTTCCCATACATCGTCTATAAAAAAATCGATAGCAGCTTGATTTGGGTACCATGACAGGCCCCCGGCAAAAATAAGTACAGGTTCATTATTGTTTGGCTCTGGCAGCGGGCTAAAGTAAGCAAGGTCGACCCCGTTGGGGATTGAGTGTACATTTAATGGTCTTGGGTGAATGATCTCTTGCAAGCGCTCAGAGTCTAGGTCTGAGCAGGTAATATTCAACTCAAAACGTGTGCATATTGTCTTTTCATAAGCTCCTAGTTTGCGCCCTTCAATATAGAAATACAGCTTCTTAAGACGTTGTGTTTCCTGTTCGGCGCGTCTTAGCATCATATGTGACTCTATATTATGATGATCAAGTACGGCAGGCAGCCCTTGAAATATCTCTCGGTATTGAGCTAGTGCTAGTGTATCGATATGGATAGCATCAAATGATACATTCTGATTTAAGTTTTTTAGATGGTTGCGCATATCGGCTGACTTCAGCCATTCCACTGAAAAGCCTTGAGGGTGAAAGAGCCCTTTAAGTGCAGCAATAATTCTGCCATTAGCTTGGATTTCTGTGGGAATATCGAAAAATTGTACTTGTTGGCAGATTTCCTCTAGTTTGAGTTGGCACTCCTCAATACCCTTTTCGTAATTATCGTAATGAGAGTTGATTAGGTCGGGTTGAATAAAGGCAGCCAAGTAAATATCATTGTATTTGGCTAGCTCCTTAAGTAAGTTATGGGCACGCTGTAATACTCCCCCCTTGGGAGGATAAGGTACTAAATGGCTAAGCCATAGAATTTTATGCCTTTTCATTGTCTTCTTTATTCCTTGACTGAATATCAATCGTCATATTGAACTTATTAACGATATCTGCGGTTGCTACTTTGGGGTTGATGTCTATACCGCACGTTTTTTAGTTAAACGTCTGATAATAGGGCTACAAAAGCCCATTATTTGTTTTCGTTCATTTGTATTGGTGGATAAAAACAACAGAATAAGTAAAAAAACGGGATAAACAGAAAACCCGTATATAATTATTTCAATGAAGCTTGTTGGTGGGTGATCATTGAGGTAAATAAATAGTGGAATCTGAATAAAACAAGTTAGCACTGTAGGGTACAGAGAAGCCTTAAGGTATTTGCTGACCTTAAGGTTTAGCTGTTTACATGTATATAGCGGTACGGTAAAAAATCGTATAACTACAAAAGATAAGGCTGTAGCGAATGCAACACCGGCAACCTCCCAGTATTGCACAAAAATTATACTGAGGATGAGGTTCAGTACACCGTCTAGTAGAGATAGCCCTGTGTAGATTTTATGCTTGGCAATTGAAAACAGTACCTGAAAGAGGGGATATTGAATGGAGGCCAGTGTTTGGCCTACCATTAGAATAACCAGAGGTATATGAGCTGCAGCGAATTCTGGACCAACCCACAAAATTACAAACTGTTGACCAAAGATGATTATAGCACCGCCAATAAGCGTTGAAATAATAGCCGATAATTTGCTTACGAACAGGAATGTTTCTATTAATTTCTGGTGCTCGCCCTTACTGTGGAGTTGTGTAAACGTTGGAAAGAACACTCCAAGGAGGCTTGATAATAGCTGTCTGAAATATTCTGCCAATTGCGCCGCAATCTGGTAAATAGCGACATGAGTAAGGGAGAGAAAACCGGCAATGACAAAACGGTCTGTATTGTTTTTGAGCTTATTTGCGACAAATCCAACAAAACTAAATATGCCAAAGTTAAATAGTTCCTTGGTTTTAGCTTTATCAATATCCGATTTTTGTAACTGCAACCAGCCCGCATTTTTTTTGGCGTAAATCAGTGTAAATAAGTAACCTAGCAAGTCTGCTGAGACAATTACAAGAGCTAGGTTTGTTACTGTGGGGGAAAAAGACAAGGCAATAAATATTGCTGTTACTCGGTATAAATTTTTGAATAATTGAATATAACTTTGTAAGTCGAAACGTAGATTAGCTGTTAATATTCCCTGGTAGGCAGAAAAAGGGAAGGCGCAGGCAAGTGCAGTACCCATTATAAGAATAGTATTTTTGAACAGTTCTTCACTTAATGCGTCGTCGATAAATAGTGGTGCGCTAAAGGCGATAACTAAGGTAATGATGAACGCAAAAAGCGCAATCAAACTAAATAAAAATATTGCTGTTGCCATTGTTTTATTTAGTTCTTGCTCATCTTCTCTTGCAAGAGCATGACTGATAAAACGTTGTGTTGCACTAGATAATCCAATGTCTAGAACACCATAAAAACTAAGTATTGAAGTTATGATTATCCACAAACCGTAATCATGACTACCCAGTGAATTGATGATAAAAGGCATCATAAAAAATGATGTTACAATGCCAAACAGCAATGTAATTAGGCGAAGAGCAGCTCCCGATAGGAGTTTTTTACTGGTTTCTTGTGTCATGCTTGCCTGGTTAAAGTTCTGTATGCTTTGGTTTATATCGGATAAAATCGTTTGTTTATAATTCTTTGAGCCAGAGAGTCAAGCTTTCAATTCTTGTGCTCCAATCATTCTCTTTCGCTACTTTTAATCTGCCTTCAATATTACTTTGTGCCGTTTCGGTTAAATTATGTTCTATCATGCTAATCCATTGCTTTTTGCTTGTGGCGATGTCTATTACAGTATTGAATGGGCGAACGGTTTTAAGGTCAGCAGAAATGACAGGTTTACCAACAGCTAGGTACTCATGCATTTTTAATGGGTAACCGTTTAAAACCCACAAGCCAGACGTAAGGTTATAAGGCATTATGTTGATGGTCATATTGGCTACGTATTTGGGGATATCGTTGTGATGCTTTAAACCTAGATAATGTACATTACCTAGTGCTTTAAGTTCCCTCCAAAGTAGGTGAGCATTACCATTATCGAAAAACTCCCCCTTATCGTTGACGCACTCTTTACCAATGAATACAAAATTTAACTCCGGCTTCTCTTTCGCTATTTGCAAAAGCAACTCGAAATCTATTTTATGATTGATATTACCTGTCCAGCCAAGTCGAGGATTAGGGATTTTGGACAAGTCTTGCGGTGCAGGTGTATTAATGTTCTTGTTAAATAGCTGGTAGTCTACTGCAAGTTCCAGAGCTCTTGATGGCGCTTTAGTTTTTTTCTTTATTCGCTCCATCATTTCATTGGAGTAGCCCATAAGTAAATGGCATTTTGATAGTATTTTTTGTTCTGACCCTGCAAGACTACTGTTCCATCCTGGACTTTTTTCAAGATCATCGTAAACGAAATACACTAAATAATCGGGGTTCAACGCTGACACCAACTTTTCATATCTAGGGTGGAAGCAGATGACAGCCAATTTTTTTGCATTGGTATATTTTAACAGTTGGCGCTTAAGTGCGGCTGAATATAATAGATGTATAAGATGGTCGTATTTGGGTTTACTCGGCCAGATGGAAAGGAGCTTACCCGGCACATCCAATAACATTCCGTTATCGGATTCTATGTGTCGGCTAAAGGGAGCTTTATTCCAGCTAGGAGTACCTCTGTTCCATAGATTCAATGGCCCTGTTGAGTAACATACATTCCACCCATCATGAACCAAGCCTTCGGCGATTCTTTTTCTACTGCTCCATGGGGTTTCCCATGGCACATCAGACAAAACGAGTATTGCTGTGTTATTTTTATCCATAGAAATAACTCCTGTCTGAATTTTTTATTTAGATTGGTTTAAAATGGCACTAACTATACGCGTACAGGCTTTACCATCCCCATAAGGATTATGTGCCCTCGACATGGCCTGATAAATATCTCTATCCAGTAAAATAGATTTAATTTTATCGGTTATTCGGTTTTTATCTGTGCCAACCAACTCTACAGTACCTGCATCTACCGCTTCTGGTCTTTCTGTCACATCACGAGTTACGAGTACAGGTTTGCCTAGAGATGGTGCTTCTTCTTGTATGCCTCCTGAGTCTGTTAACACTATGTCTGATTTATCCATTAACCAAACGAAGGGTAGGTAGTCTACAGGTTCAATAAGTAACACATTTGTTAGGTTGCTAAGCAGTTCATACACCGGTTTTTGAACATTCGGGTTTAAGTGAACAGGGTAAACAAATAGCCAATCAGGGTGTTCATTAGCAAGTTCTGAGATAGCTTCACACAAATTTAAGAAACCTTGACCAAAATTCTCTCTCCGGTGACCGGTTATAAGTACAAAAGGGCCTTCTTTGTTGAGAATTTTGTCTACTGTTTCTTTACCTAGTGCTGAATTCCAGTATTCAGCTTGTATACTTGGAAGCTTTTCTTTTACCGATAATAGGGCGTCAATCACGGTATTACCAGTTACCCAAATATTACTTTCTTTCACATTTTCAATGAGTAGGTTTTGTTTGGCTGTCTCGGTTGGTGCAAAGTGGTAAGTTGCAATTCGACCAACCAGTGAACGGTTTGCTTCTTCAGGAAATGGAGCGCTTAGGTCTCCGGTTCTTAAGCCTGCTTCAACGTGAGCTACAGGAATATTCTCGTAAAAAGCAGCTAGGGCAGACGCAAAACAAGTTGTTGTATCGCCATGTACGCACACAAGGTCAGGTTTTATTCCTCGAAGTACTTCTCTCATTCCCAATAGAACTCGGGAGGTCACGTCAAAGAGGTCTTGATTAGCTTTCATTATATCAAGATCAAAATCAGGTTTGATTTCAAATAACTCTAAAACCTGATCAAGCATTTGACGGTGTTGAGCGGTTACAACAACAAAACTTTCTATGTTCTCTTCGCTTTCTAATTCTTTAACGAGGGGAGCCATTTTAATAGCTTCTGGACGTGTACCAAAGACCGTTACAACTCGCTTTTTCATTAACTAATTACTCCACGAGTATCAATTAAAATCTTTTCTTTAAGGTCAGACGCAGAAAGCTGTTTAAAGGGTTTGTGATCAACTAGGAGAAGAACGATATCAGCTTTTGATATAGCTTCATCTAAGGAAAGAAGTTCAAATGTATCATGGGCCTTAATGTTAGGTTCGCAAACAACAATATCCCAGGCGTCTTCTTGAATAAGCTGGTCAACTATTTCTATGGCAGGAGACTCTCGTAGATCATCTACGTCGGCTTTAAACGCTAAGCCAAGGCAAGCGATGGTAGGGCGCTTAAATCTTTCAGCTTTTTCTCTGACTTTGTTTAGTACCCACTCTGGCTTAAAGTCATTTACGTTTCTAGCTGCACGCATTAGTTTAGACTCTTCAGGTGAGCCTGAGATAATAAACCAAGGGTCTACCGCGATACAGTGCCCACCTACACCTGGACCAGGTTGTAGAATGTTCACACGTGGGTGTCTGTTTGCTAATTTTATTAGCTCCCATGCATCGATATTTTGCTTATCACAAACCATAGAAATTTCATTTGCAAATGCAATGTTTACATCTCTGAATGCATTTTCTGTTAGTTTAGCCATTTCTGCAGATGGTGCATTCGTTGTAAGTACATCCCCACGTACGAACTCACGATAGAAATCGGCAGCAACTTGGGTAGAAACTTCGTTAATGCCGCCCACAATTCTGTCATTTTCAATGAGTTCAATAAGTATTCTGCCTGGTAGCACTCTTTCAGGGCAGTGAGCTACAAATACATCATTAGCAATATCATGACCGTTTTCAGATAATATTCTTGCAACAGTATGCTCAGTGGTACCTACCGGGCTTGTTGACTCAAGAATGACCAAATTGCCAGCTTTAATAAAGGGAGATATGGCATTGGTTGCTTCTTCAACGTATCGAAGATCAGGCTGATGATCATCTTTAAATGGTGTGGGTACAGCTAGTACAAAAATATCAGCTTCAACAGGTACGGTAGACGCTTTTAGGTTGCCTGAATGTACGGCTGACTTAACAAGAATATCCAGATCTGGTTCAACAATATGTACTTTGCCTTGGTTTATTGTGTTGACTACATGTTCTGAAACGTCGACACCAACAACTTGATATCCTTTTGTTGCTAATAACGATGCAGTAGGAAGCCCAATATAACCGAGGCCGATAACACATATTGTTTTCATGTTGATAATCCCTAATTTACTTTGTGCTATAAAATTTAAATTTCATTATGTTAGATAAATAACTAAACAAGTGAGTTGTATAAGTTTAGATACTTTCTGTTGTTTGCTTCTAGACCAAAATTGTCTTGTGCATATTTGATACTATTTTTTGAGTATTCTGCTCGAAGGGTTTCGTCTTCTAATAGTCTTGATAGAGCATTATTCAGTGTTTTACTGTCGTTTTCATTAACGAGCTCCCCATTGTAACCATCTTTTACAATCTCTGGGTTACCACCTACATTGCTGACGATGCAGGGTAGGCCTGTTGATATTGCTTCGATAATGCTTCTAGAAAGGCCTTCTGTTGTTGAATACTGGATAAATATGTCAGAAAGCGCCAATAAGTTGGGGATATCATTACGCTCGCCTAGCATTTTTATGTGTGCTTGGGATTGTTCGGCAATTGCTTCAATCTTTTTTCTTTCAGGGCCTTCTCCTACAATTAAAAAGTAGAAGTTATGTTTTTTTAATAAAGCCAGAATAACCTTGGTAAGTTCCTCAACCTGTTTTAGGGGGATGAGTCGTCCAACACATATTATTGTTGGGTACTGCTCTGTAAGGTTTAGGTCTGAGCGTAGCGTATTATTGGTCGTTACAACCTCAACGCCATTGTAAATTGTTGAAAATGTAGTAGGTGAAAAATAACCACTTTGTTTGTAAAAGTTTTCCATATCATTAGATACGGTCACTAGTTTTGTTTTAAGCAAGGCTGCCAATTGAATAAGTCGAATGCGAGATGGCTTTTCACTAATCATATACACATCATGTAAGGTGCCTACATGTGGTATTCCTGCAATGAAAGCTGCGATTGCGCCCCCAGTAATCGGGCCGAATAGATGGCTATGAAGTAAATCTATATTTTGTTTTTTAAGCCAGCGACCAAACTTCCATGCAAATATTGGCAAGGTTATCGTACGTTTAAAATCATCACGAAAGGGGGCTTCTATATATTTAATATTGCGAGCATTGCATTGTTTCTTGAACCAGGGGTGCTCGAAGGTAATTAACACGCATTCAATATTAGATGACTGTTTGTTTATATACTGGCATAGATCAAGTAACACTTGCTCTGCGCCACCTGGAATGTCTGTTTCAATAAAATGCGCAATGCGAATTTTTTTTTCAGTCACGATTTTTACCTTAAGTGCAGGTTATAGTAGCTCGTTATAGTGTTTGCAGTATTGAGCCGTCATAGAACGTGATGAGAACTCACTTTTTATTAACTCTCGTGCATTGTTTCCTGCGGATTTTCGCCAGTCTTCATTTTCAAGTGCAAAACATAACGCTTTGGTTAGTGCATTTGAATCGCCAGCCTCTATTAGTTTTCCTACGTTGTCATTCTTAATAACCTTGGCAACGTCACCTACATTTGTAGCTATTGCAGCTTTACCTGCTGCCATGGCTTCAAGTAAGGCCATTGGTAGGCCTTCGTCTAATGATGGAAGTAGATAAAGGTCTGACGCTGATAGAAGGTCTGGGATGTCTTTTCTATAACCAATAAAGGTTATTTTACTTGATAGCCCAAGGTCTTTTACTTGTTGTTCTAGCGAATGTAGCTCTCTACCCCCGCCAGTAATGGCCAAGTGCCAATTTTTTTGACTGACGCCTTGGTTTGCTAAGGCTTCAAGTAGAAAGCGATGACCTTTTTCAGGTGTTAGGCTTGATACGGTAAGAATGAGTACTGTGTCTTCTGCTATGTTTAGCTCAGTTCTTAGTGACTTGTTAGTGTTTGAGAATTTTTCGTAGTCTATACCGTTTGATATCAGCGCCATATCATGTTTTTTTAGATAAGAAATACTTTTCATCTCATCCAAAATCGCTTTTGAAACGGCTATAATTTTTTTAAACCGTGTGAGTACTAAACTATCAATGAATGCATATAACTTGAGGGTAAAATTGGTTTTCTTCCACAGATGGTTGGTCGCTATTACCGGCTTGCCTGAAAATGCCAAAAATGCATACAGGTCTTCTTTGTAACCGTGGGTGTGAATAACATCTATTTTATTCTTTTTAATCACGTCTTTTAACGTTGAAACGCAAGCTAAATCTATTCGTTTTGACGTAATAATTACTGTGCAATCTATGCCTTGCTCTTTAGCGTATTCTGCTAAAAGAGGAAACTCATCTCTAGTATCTTGAATAACAACTATGTGTGCTTTATATCCGAATTCTTCTGAAAAATTGGACAGTTGAAGAACAACGTTTTCAGCACCAAGAAATTCTCCGGAGCTTCTAATATGTAATACATTCTTCATAAGGAAGTAATTAGTCCATTAATTAGTGAGTTTTCGGTTTTAAGTAGTC
>Ga0209707_1000720_pt1 | contig 19395 bp, 16 predicted proteins | sample EN4Hudsemesocosm_FD_184630 | JGI IMG/M metagenome (GOLD analysis project Ga0209707, IMG submission 184630) | Methane-oxidizing microbial communities from mesocosms in the Hudson Canyon - EN4B Hudson Canyon (SPAdes) (version 2) | ecosystem: Environmental > Aquatic > Marine > Cold seeps | place... | reverse complement strand
GTTTTTTATTATCGTTGTGAACGAGCATACCTAATTGCTGCACGGACTTGGTTCGGCGCTGTACCACCTAAATGGTCACGTGCAGCCACTGAGCCATCTAGTGTTAACACATCAAAAACATCATCTGTAATTTGGTCGGAGAAACCTTGCAGTGTTTCAAGGCTCATTTCTGATAAATCTACATTATGTTCAATGCCGTAAGCTACGGATAAGCCAACGACTTCATGGGCATCACGGAAGGCCACGCCTTTACGAACTAGGTAATCCGCCAAATCTGTGGCTGTTGCATAACCACGTAATGCTGCATGTCGCATGCTGTCTTCTTTAACGGTAATTGCAGACATCATGTCGGCATAAACACGTAAAGAGCCTAATAATGTGTCGATTGTGTCAAATAATGGCTCTTTATCTTCTTGATTGTCTTTGTTGTAAGCCAAAGGTTGGTTTTTCATCAAGGTGAATAGATTAAACATATTGCCGTAGACACGGCTGGTTTTGCCGCGAATTAATTCTGGCACATCTGGGTTTTTCTTCTGAGGCATGATGGATGAGCCGGTACAGAATGAATCACCCAAGTCGACAAAGTTAAACTGTGCCGATGACCAGATAATCAGTTCTTCTGAGAAGCGAGATAAATGCATCATTAGAATAGAGGCAAAACTATTAAACTCAATGGCAAAGTCACGGTCACTTACGGCATCAAGGGAGTTTAGGCAAATGCGTTCAAAACCAAGTAGCTTTGCTGTTAGCTCACGATCAATCGGGAAGGTTGTTCCTGCCAAAGCAGCAGCACCAAGCGGTGATGAGTTTACGCGTTTTGCACAGTCTTCTAAACGTTCAGCATCACGTACTAACATTTCATACCATGCCATCATATGGTGACCGAATGTAACAGGTTGTGCTGTTTGTAAATGTGTAAAACCAGGAAGGATTGTGTCGGCTTCACGCTCAGCTACAGTTAACAATGCATCTTGTAAGCGGTTTAATTCAGAACTGATTGGTTCAATCATATCGCGCAAATAAAGGCGAACATCAGTTGCAACTTGATCATTGCGTGAGCGACCTGTGTGTAGCTTTTTACCGACTTCACCAATGACAGCAATAAGTCGTGCTTCAATATTCATATGCACATCTTCTTGTGCAATTGACCATTCAAACTCACCATTTTCAATTTCAGTTTGAATTGTTTCTAAACCTGCAATGATTTGGTCGCGTTCGTCATCTGTTAAAACATCAACACTAGCAAGCATTGTCGCGTGAGCAATTGAACCCTGAATGTCTTGTTGATACATGCGTTGGTCAAATTGAACCGATGCGGTGAACTCTTCAACAAAGGCATTTGTTGGCTGTGTTAGGCGAGCTGATGATAGTTTTTTCTTAGGCGCGGTCATAATTCAAATCTTAGATTGTCGAAATAAAGTGAGAATTATAACGCGGTTAGTAGAGAATCATGGCAGAAATGATAGAATTCTATTTAATAGATAAATTAAACCATAGAGATGCAAATAACACCTAGAGCAAGTCGGGCAGTATTTTCTCTGTGGCGCACAGTCCAAACTGGAAAAGTAAATGACAAATAGAATTGTAAAAATTGCGACACGCAAAAGTCCTCTCGCTATGTGGCAGGCAGAATATGTACGTGATGAGCTGATAAAGCTTCACCCTGGTTTACAGGTTGAGCTGGTCAGAATGAGTACGCAAGGTGACAAAATTCTTGATGTGCCGTTGGCTAAAGTTGGTGGTAAGGGTTTATTTGTTAAAGAATTAGAACAAGGTATGTTGGCAGGTGATGCGGATATTGCTGTGCACTCAATGAAAGATGTGCCTGTCGAGTTTCCGGAAGGTTTGCATTTGCCGGTTGTGTGTCCGCGAGAAGATCCTCGTGATGCATTTGTATCAAATACATATCAATCATTAGAAGAGCTGCCACAAGGTGCAAAAGTGGGCACATCAAGTTTACGACGTGAATGTCAGCTACGAACGGATCGTCCAGATTTAGAAGTAATACCGCTTCGAGGTAATGTAAATACACGGTTAGCAAAGCTTGATGCCGGTGATTATGATGCGATCATTTTGGCTTCAGCGGGTTTAAAACGTTTAGGATTTGAAGATCGTATTCGTAGTGGGCTTTCGCCAGAGCAGAGCTTACCTGCGATTGGGCAAGGCGCAGTGGGTATTGAGACGCGTGTTGATGACGATGAGATTAATGCCTTAATTGCGCCACTTCGTTGTCCAGACACGTGGATTACGGTAAGTGCTGAACGTGCATTAAATAAACGTCTTGCTGGTGGTTGTCAGGTGCCTATTGCTGGTTATGCATTATTAGATAATGGCAATATTTGGTTAAGAGGCTTGGTGGGACGCCCAGACGGTAGTGAAATGTTACGAGCCGAAGTCAGTGGTAAAGCTGAAAATGCAGAAGCCTTAGGCATCGCTTTGGCAGAAGACTTGTTGTCTCAAGGTGCAGATAAAATATTAGCTGATGTCTATGGTGGCTAGTAGCTCATTAAATGGGCTTAAAGTCCTTGTCACTCGGCCGCAGCAGCAAGCCAAGAAGCTAGGTGACATGATCATGGTATCGGGCGGGCAGCCAATAGCTTTTCCTGTCATTGAGATTGTGCCTGTCGATGTAAAAATGTGGCCTGAGATTAATCTATCAGAACAGGATATGATTATTTTTGTGAGTCGAAATGCTGTCGCTAATTTTGTTAGTGCTTTAACAGAACCTTTAGCTGAACAGATACAGTTAATCTCGGTGGGGGCCGGCTCTGCTGAAAGTATGCGAGCGCATGGCTTGCGAGTGGATGTGCAACCTGCTCAATCGATCGGTAGTGAAGGCTTGCTTGTTATGTCGGAGTTTGATGACATGATGGGCAAGAAGGTGTTGATCATTCGTGGTAACGGTGGACGAGAGTTGCTCGCTGATACCTTGGTGCAACGAGGTGCTTCGGTAATGTATCTCGAGGTCTATGATAGGGCATTGCCAAAGCCATCAAAAGAGCAATGCCAAGAGGCATTAACAGCCGAGTGTATTATTTGCACAAGTGTTGAGGGTGTGAAAAACTTAAGTAAGTTGCTGCAAAAAGGCTTGAAAACATTAGTAGATAAGCCGATGCTTGTAGTCAGTGAGAGAATTAAAGTCTATGCAGAGTCGTTAGGGTTTCAACATATTGTGGTGACATCCAGCGTGAGTGATGATGCGGTATTAGAACAATTGATCAAATTGGAAATATAATAATGGAAAATAAAACGACGCAACAGGATGTGAAAGATGATGCTATTCAAGGAGCTGAAGCAGCAGCTGTTGAAGCCAATGATAAACAATCTAAAGCGAGTTTTATTTGGATCGCCGTACTGATTTTAGTGTGTTTGCAGGTGGGTTCTTTTTGGCTGTGGAATCAGCAAAAACAAGACACTGAAACCTTAAATCAGCAAGTATTAGCTGCAATGGAATCTTCTGCTACTGCCTCTAAATTGAACGAATCACTACAAGAAACAGATATAAACCTTAAATCACAATTGGCGGGCGTTGGTGAGAAGCAAGTATTGCTTGCTGAAAGACTACAGGTTTTAAGTGATAGCCAGCAGATTACACGAGGTGATGTTGAGCAGTATTGGGCATTAGCTGAGGTTGAATACTTACTGAACGTGGCTAATCAGCGTGTATTGTTGGCTAAAGATGTAGTGGGTGCTCAAGAGGCCATTGAGTTGGCGGATACGCGGATAGAAACGTTGTCCGATTATCGCTTACATCCTTTGCGAGCGTTGTTAGCAGATGAGCAATTAGCACTTTCTTCGGTTGTTAAGGTTGATGTGGATGGTATGGCATTACAGTTACAAAGTGCTTTAGACACTATTGATAGTTTGCAGGTGCTGATGGCTGCACCACTTGAAGAAGATGAGGGTAATGCCACTACGACAGCCGATGATTGGCAAGGAGCACTTGACCAAGCATGGCATGAAGTTAAATCTCTGGTGGTGATTCGTCATCAACAAGATGCTGCCGCAGCAGTTTTGGTACCTGAGCAACGTTATTTCTTATATCAAAACTTAAGACTGAAAATAGAAACTGCTCGCTTTGCTTTATTAAGTGATCAAGCGTCTGTTTTTGAGTCGAGTGTAGCGTCATCATCACAATGGTTAGAGCAGTACTTTGTGGGAGAAGAGCGCGATGCCATGCTGGCATTGCTGACTGAGTTGCAAGCAACAAATATAGAGGTTTCTTTACCCGATATATCAGCATCATTGAGCTGGGTTAAAGGATTTGAACGATGAAGTCTTTACTCATTATCGCATTGGCACTGGTGTTAGGCGCTGGCTTAATTTGGGCAGCAGATTTTGAACCAGGATTTGTATTGCTGCAATATGGTGGCTGGAGCTTAGAGACGTCATTGATTGTGTTTTCAGTTGGTTTTCTAATCCTACTAGTCGCTAGCTATATCCTGTTGAGAAGTACTGTTTTATTAAAGCAAGCACCAAAAAAGTTGGCTACATGGAATTTGTCTCAGCGCCATAAAAGAGCGGGGCGAGCACTGACAAGAGGTTTGATTACACTGGAGGAAGGTCGTTGGGCAGAGGCTGAGCGTTTATTGCTTCGTCATGCCTCAAATAGTGAAACACCTTTATTGCATTATTTAGCAGCTGCACGCGCAGCCCAAAAGCAAGATGCTTCTGAGCGACGGGATAACTATCTTCGTTTAGCACATGAAACAACAGAAGGTGCAGATGTCGCTGTGGGTGTTGTTCAAGCTGAGTTGCAACTTGAGACGGGTCAAAAGGAGCAGGCTTTAGCGACCTTGCAGCATTTGCGTGAAGTATCACCAAAGCATCCTTATGTATTACAGTTATTACAGCAGTTATATTCAGATATGAACCAATGGCAGAGCGTGCAAGATGTGTTACCTGATTTACGTAAACGCCATGTATTGCCTGCTTCTGATGTAAAGCTCTTATCAAGTGATGCTTCTGCCGGTCAATTGCAGGCTGCTATTGCAAAACAAGACTGGCCTTTAATGGACGCTGTTTGGAAAGCGTTGCCTAATAAGCTTCGACAGACAGAGGTGTTGTTGAAAACCTATACGTCGGGCTTGATTCAACAAGGTGATGAAGGGCAGGCAAGCACGCTAATAGAAGGCTTCTTACATAAGCAGTGGAATGACTCACTTGTGTACCAATATGGCATCATTACACAGAGTGATCACGAGCTTAAGCGCCTAGCAACAGCTGAAAAGTGGTTAAAAAACCGAGAAGATAATCCATGGCTATTATTAACATTAGGCCGATTGGCTCAGACAAATAAATTATGGGCAAAATCTGAGGAATATCTGCGATCTAGTTTAGACTGTGGACCACGAGGAGAAACTTATCAGGTGTTGGCTGAAGTCTTGGCGGCAGATGGTAAGGATGAGTTAGTGGCTGATATGTATAAGCAAGGCTTAGCGGTCATGCTTGAACAAGAACAGCTACCGGTTTAAATTTTTTAAGAGATATAAGCAACTATGAGCGGAGCAGGTACTCACTACCTTTTTGATATTTTGGCATTACTATTGGCGACAGTTGTTATTGTGCCGGTCTTCCATGCTATTCGTTTAGGTGCAATTTTAGGCTATTTAACGGCAGGTGTCGTTCTTGGTCCATGGGGCTTGGGCATTATCACGGAGTTAGATGAGATCCGTCATTTGGCTGAGTTTGGCGTTATTTTTCTACTTTTTATTCTTGGGATAGAGTTAAAGCCTGAAAAGTTATTGCAGATGTGGAAAATGGTTGTTGGCCTCGGTTTGGGACAGTTATTGATTACAGCGGCAATTCTCTTTTCTATAGCCATTGCCTGCGGTCTTTCATCAAGTTCAGCCATTGTTGTGAGTTTTGGACTCGCTTTATCCTCTACAGCATTTTGTTTGAAGCTGCTCTCTGAGCGAGGAGGGATCTCTACCGTTATGGGACGGATGTCCTTTTCTATTTTGCTATTGCAAGATCTTGCCGTTGTGCCTTTATTAGCTTTGGTGTCTTTCTTGGCTGAGCAAGAGGCTGCTAGTGCTGCTGCTAGTGAGTTTAACTTTCTTTATGCCATTGGGGTTATTATTGCACTCTTGCTTGCGGGTCGATATTTATTGAATCCATTGTTAGGACGAATAGTTGCCAGTCAAGATCCGGAAGTCTTTATTTCCGTTGCTTTGTTATTGGTATTGGGTGTTGCATGGATCATGGAGTCGGTAGGTTTATCGATGGCATTAGGTGCCTTTTTGGCAGGGGTTATGTTGGCCGAATCTCATTTTAGACATCAAATTGAAGCAGATATCTTACCTTTCAGAGGGATCTTATTAGGTCTGTTTTTTATGACGGTGGGAATGGGAATTGATTTTGGCCTGCTATGGGATCAGTTAGGTCTAATTATCTTATTGGCGGTAGGGTTAATGGTGATCAAAGCTACTGTTGTATATGCCTTGTCAAGAATAAGTGGTGCGCGTCATGATGTTGCTTTGCAAACAGGCGTTCTCCTCTCCCAGAGTGGTGAGTTTGGTTTTGTCATGCTTGGCTTTGCAGCGGTGGCCGGTGTCATTGAGACAACCCTCAGCCAGATGATGATAGTAATTATTACTTTAACAATGGTGCTTACCCCATTTGTCGTTAAGCTTGCCAATGTATGGTTGTTGAAGTTTTATAAACCAGATCTGACAGGCGTAGAGCAGTATGCCGAGTTTGTTGATGAATCAGAGGAACATGTGATCATAGCCGGCTTTGGTCGTGTGGGTGCTCGGATTGGTGCTTTATTGGGTGCTGCAGGAGTGCCATACATTGCATTGGATTTGAAGCAGGATCGCGTAAAAAGTGCTCGAGCTCAGGGGTTTCCTGTTTTCTTTGGGGATGCGAGTCAAGTAAAGGTCTTACAGTCAGCAGGGGCAGATCATGCCAAAATGTTAGTGATTGCACTTGAAGATCCTGAAAGAGTGAATAGACTAGTAACCCAAGTTCGACAATACTATGTTGATATGCCAATTCATGCACGGGCTAGAGACCGTCTACATTGTGCAAACCTAATCACCCAAGGTGCAACAACAACGGTATCGGAGACCTTGGAAACCAGTCTACGATTAACAGAGGAAGTTTTATTAGGCAGTGGTGTTGATGAAGATGATGTGAAACGGGTTATTGAAGAGTTCCGTGAAGATTATTATCTAGATGTTGTGAAGAAAGTTATTGATAAGCAAGTGGTTATGGGTGAGTTAAAGCATTAAGCGCGAGGCTCCATCATACGAATGCTTTAAGCTGTGGGTCGGTGTTTTAACCCGACACGTTGGACTAAAGTCCAACCTACATTAGAACGTAACTACCTTAGTTGACTTCCCTTGCTGCCACGACGGTTGAAGTTGCCTTGTTTTTCTTGCTCTTCATCGAACTCAGTCTGACAGGGCACGCATAAGCGTACACCGATAATCGCTTGTCTGCGTGCTTCAGGTATCGGTTTGTCACACTCTTCACAGTGACTTAGGCTTTCGCCTTGTGGTAATTGACTGCGGGCTAAGCTAACGGCATCTTCCACGCTGGCGTCTATTTGATCTTGAACTGCACCATCTTTAGACCATCCACCAGCCATAAATCCGACCCTATAGACGCATTGGCATGACAACATACTGACGTTCTAGCTTTTCATCAGCCGGTGTAATGAGGACACTGCTATTATCATCACTAAAGATCATTTTGACTTTGTCATCAGGAATGGCATTGAGCAGATCGAGCAAATAGGCATTGTTGAATGCAATCTCTAATGAGGCTCCGTCATAATCGACAGAAATCTCTTCTTCAGCAATTTCTTGCTCTTGGTTGGTAACTGTTGCTTTAAGTAAGCCAGACTCAAGGTTAATTCGTACGCTACGATGTTTATCATTCGATAAAATAGCGGCACGAGATAAGGCTTGTTTTAGCTGTTCTCGATCGGCGAGCACTTCTTTATCACCGTTCAGAGGTAATACGCGTTCATAGTTGGGAAACTGACCATCGATTAACTTAGAGGTGAAGTGAAGATCGGGTAGTTCAACTTTGATTTGCTGATTACTAAAAGCAATGGTGACGTTTTCATCACTATCATTTAATAGACGACCCAGTTCCATAATTGCTTTACGGGGAACAATAATATTACTTTTTTCTGCTACTGGTGATGAGGTCGTTAGAGTGCCGAGTGCTAAGCGATGACCATCTGTGGCAACGGCACGTAAGATAGTATCTTCACGTTCAAGCAATAAACCATTGAGATAATAGCGCACATCTTGACTGGCCATGGCGAAGCTTGTTTCATCTAATAATGATTTTAATGCCGATTGTGGCAGGCTAATTTCATTTAGATAGTTTGCCCCTTCACTGTCGGGGAAGTCTTCACTTGGTAATGTTGAAAGAGAGAAGCGGCTTTTCCCTGCGCGGACAACGGCTTTATTATCTTGAGCCTTAAAGCTGATGGTGGCATTGCTAGGCATGGCGCGACAAATATCAAGAAACTTACGGGCTGACACGGTTGTTTTACCTTCTTGATCAACAGCAACAGGCAAGGTAGCAATCATCTCCAATTCCATATCGGTACTGGTCATCGATAGCTGATTGCCATGCGCACGCAATAAAATTGTCGACAAAATCGGTAATGTAGCGCGACGTTCGACAATGCTACAAACTAATTGTAATGGGCGGGCAATTGTTTCTTGGCTAACGGTAAATTGCATGATTAGTCTCTCAGCTTAGCTAGATAAGGTTCTTAATAAATTACGGTAGTCTTCGGCGACTCGGGTATCTGTTTCTTTTAATTCTGCAACTTTGCGACAAGCATGCAATACGGTGGTATGGTCTCGACCTCCGAATGCTTCGCCAATTTCTGGCAAACTATGATTGGTGAGCTCTTTGGCTAATGCCATAGCAATTTGTCGTGGTCGAGCAATGGAGCGTGTACGTTTTTTAGATAATAGATCTGAAACGCGGAGTTTGAAATATTCCCCTACCGTTTTTTGAATGCTATCTAGGGTGACCAGTTTTTGATGTAAGGCTAAGAGATCTTTTAATGCTTCTTGGGCCATTTCAATAGATAAGGGCTGATTTGTAAAGCGAGAAAAAGCCATCACGCGTTGCAAAGCGCCTTCTAAGTCACGAACATTAGACTTAATTCGTTGAGCAATGAAAAACGCGACATCTTCAGGCAGTGTGACTAAGTTTTGCTGTGCTTTCTTAATCAAGATTGCGACACGTGTTTCTAGCTCAGGTGGCTCAATCGCAATAGTTAGCCCCCAACCTAAACGAGACTGTAAGCGCTCATCAAGGTTTTCAACTTCTTTGGGAAAGCGGTCACAGGTCAGAATAATTTGTTTTTGCCCTTCTAATAAGCTGTTGAACGTATAGAAGAACTCTTCTTGAGAGCGTTCTTTTTTTGCAAAGAATTGAATATCATCAATAAGAAGTGCATCAGCGCTACGGTAGTGTGACTTGAATTTATCAATTACATTATTACGCAGGGCTGTAATCATATCTTGAACAAAACGTTCCGATGATAAATACATGACGCGGGCTTTAGGATTATCTTTTTTAATTTGATTACCGACTGCTAACATCAAATGTGTTTTACCGAGTCCTGTACCGCCATATAAGAAGAGTGGGTTATAGCCACTTGTTCCAGGAGATTCGGCTACATGTAATGACGCTGCTCGGGCAATCTGGTTTGATTTGCCTTCTACATAAGACTCAAAGGTAAAGGCAGGGTTGATCGGAGAGCTTTTTGCCGGTTCTGAATGTTGTGCCGGCTTTTTATTCGTTTCTGTTGTAGCAGATGGTGTTTCAACTTTATTACTACCTACATCAATACTTGCAGTGCTTATTTTACCCTGACTTAATGCGCCTAACAGCTGGTTTATCTGATCTTCAAGCTTCTCTTGAACCCATGCTTGTACATAGGGATTAGGCGCGAGTAGGCGTAGGCTATCACTTGTTTCGATTGCTTGTAGTGGGCGAAGCCACGTGTTGAATTGTTGTGCTGATAACTCACCTTCAAGGTGGGACAAGCATTTTTCCCACAAGGGTGATGACACAGCAATTCCTTTAAGTAATAAAGAGGGGTGGTAAAGTCTGTAGTATACTGCTTGCAGCGAGACGATTAAACTTATCCACAACATTTATTTTTCATTAATAAATTATCTCGACATTTTATTGACTTACTGTGCCCGAAAACATTATAATTCCACGGCTAAATGTCAGGTCGCATATTTTCGACGTAAATGGCATACCGAAATTAATATAGTGGAGTTGGTGAAATGAAAAGAACTTTTCAGCCTAGTAATATCAAACGTAAACGTACTCACGGTTTCCGTGCACGCATGAAAACTGTTGGTGGCCGTCGCGTAATTAACGCACGTCGCGCAAAAGGTCGTGCAAGCTTAACAGTATAATTTCTCTTAGTATTTTAAGGAGAACATGACTTGGCATCATTTAGCCGGGCCATGAGAATGAATAACCCGAGGGATTTTTCTCGGGTATTTCGTCAAGCCAAGCGCGCAAGCGGTACCGGATTGACGATATTAACGGTTGAGAACTCAGCAGGAACACCTCGCTTGGGTTTGGCAATAGCAAAAAAGCACCTTAAGCTTGCTAATCGCCGCAATCGATTGAAGCGGATTATTCGCGAGTCTTTCAGACAGCACCAATCCGACTTTGCCAATATAGATATTGTCGTGTTGACTCGGCCTGATGTTATTAAGCGCGATTCAACTGAATTGAGACAAGCATTGGAGCGACATTGGATAACCGTGGCAGCGCAATGGCAAAAAAAATCTTGATTTTGTTCGTCCGAACTTATCAACTACTTATTAGTCCATTATTAGGCGCAAATTGCCGCTTCCAACCAACTTGTTCCCGTTATATGATAGATGCAATTGATCGCTTTGGTGCTATAAAAGGTACTTGGCTTGGTTTGCGTCGACTTTCACGTTGTCACCCTTGGCATGAGGGTGGTTTAGATCCTGTTCCTGAATTAAAGAAAAAGACACACAATGGATAACTTTAGAACCTTTTTTATCTTCGGTTTACTGATCGTCTCATTATTACTGTGGGAAGCTTGGCAAAATGATTATGTTCGCCCTCAACAACTGGCACAACAAGCAAGTGAAGCCAGCTCTGCTGCTGATGCGTCACTACCCGCTATTGAGTCAACAGTAGGCAAGCAACAAGACTTACCTGATATGCCTGTTGTGCAATCATTAGATAGTCTGCCAGCGATTGATCAAGTGGCAGCGGTATCGAGTGCAAATAAAATACATGTTAAGACTGACTTAATTGATGTCATCATTGATACACAAGGTGGTGATATTCGTGGTCTATCATTATTAGATTACCCCGTTGAGTCAGAGACCCCTGAGGTTTCAGTGCAATTCTTAGATGAGTCTGCAGCACGTTTCTTTGTTGTTCAATCTGGCTTACGTTCAGATTCTCCAGCGCCAACCCATTACGACCACTACCAAGCTGAAAGTAGTTCTTATGAATTATTAGATGGTCAAAATACAGTCGTTGTACCATTAACTTGGCTTAGTGAAGCTGGGCTAAAAGTAACAAAAACATACCGTTTTCACCGTGACAGCTACTTAATTGAAGTTGATTATCACGTTGAGAATAACAGTGGAGAACGTTTTTCTGCTTATCCTTATGCTCAATTCAACCGTAACCGTCCGCAAGACGACTCCGGCTTCATTTATACCTATACGGGTGCGGTATTTTCTACAAAAGGAAATGAATACGAAAAAATCGACTTTGATGACTTAGATGATTCAGCATTTAGCAGAACTGCAAATGGTGGTTGGGCTGCGATGATTCAGCATTATTTTGTGGCGGCTATGATTCCTGCTGATTCTGAGCAAGAAAATGGTTTTTACGGCAAATCAATCAATGAGCGTAATTACACTGCTGGAATGAAGCTTCCTACGGTATCAATTGCTAGTGGTGATAGTGCGACTACAGCCTATAAAATGTATCTTGGTCCTAAGCTACACAAACGTTTAGAACCTATTGCCGAGAACTTAGATTTAACCGTTGATTTTGGTAAGTTAACGATAATCTCTCAACCATTATTTACGATTATGGAATGGATCCATAAGTTAACAAATAACTGGGGTTGGTCGATTGTCTTTTTAACTATTTTGATTAAAGCGGCATTTTATCGACTGTCTGCAAAAAGTTATACATCAATGGCGGGTATGCGTAAATTAACGCCTAAACTAGCGGTGCTGAAAGAGCGTCATGGTGATGATAAGCAAGCCTTTAATAAAGGTATGATGGACTTATACCGAACTGAGAAAATTAACCCACTAGGCGGTTGTTTGCCAATCCTTGTGCAGATGCCAGTGTTCTTAGCATTCTATTGGGTTTTGGTTGAAGCCATTGAATTGCGTCAAGCACCCTTTATCTTCTGGCTACAAGATTTAACAGCGATGGACCCTTACTTTATTTTGCCAGTATTGTTTGGTTTAAGTATGTTCTTCCAGCAGAAGTTAAACCCTGCGCCACAAGATCCTGCTCAAGCAATGGTCATGAAAGCATTCCCAATAATCTTTACGGTATTCTTTGCTTTCTTCCCATCAGGCTTAGTGCTGTACTGGGTTGTGAACAATATTTTATCAATTGCTCAGCAATGGTATATCACCCGTAAGTTAGGTGCACTGTAGGACCAAATGGACACTATCGTTGCAATAGCGACAGCGCCTGGACGAGGTGGTGTTGGCATTGTTAGATTATCTGGCAAACAAAGTGTCGCAATAGCAGAAGCTGTTTGCGGCAAGCTAGGTGAGCCCCGTTTTGCAAAGTTTACTAACTTTCGTGATCATGACGGTGAAATCATTGATAGTGGCGTGGTTCTACTCTTTCCCAATCCCGCTTCATTTACCGGTGAAGATGTGGTTGAGTTACAAGGTCATGGTAGTCCTCTTGTTCTAGATCGTCTGTGCCAACGTGCTATAAGCCTTGGTGCAAGAATGGCTCGCCCTGGTGAGTTTTCTGAACGCGCCTTTTTAAATAATAAAATGGACTTGGCTCAAGCAGAAGCTGTTGCAGACTTGATTGATAGCTCAACAGAACAAGCCGCTCGAAGTGCCATGCGATCCTTGCAAGGTGTCTTTTCTGATCGTGTGAATGATCTTCTCAGGCAATTAACTGAGCTTCGGATGTATGTGGAAGCAGCCATAGACTTTGCAGATGAAGAAATTGATTTTCTTGCTGAAGCAGCTGTTGATGAGCAGGTCCTAGGCTTATTGAAGACGGTGGATGGCATTAGCAGTAGTGCTCAACAAGGAAGACTATTACGCGAGGGTATTAGTGTTGTATTAGCAGGACAGCCCAACGCAGGAAAATCCAGTCTTCATAATCAATTAGCCGGCCATGATGCTGCGATAGTAACCGAAGTCGCTGGAACAACACGCGATATCTTACGTGAACAAATCCATCTTGGTGGTTTACCGTTACGCATTTCAGATACAGCAGGCTTGCATGAATCAACAGATATTGTTGAGCAAGAAGGTATTCGTCGGACGCAGAATGAAATAGCACAAGCAGATCATATCTTGCTGGTTATTGATGACAATACGGGTATGACGGCAAAAGATGAACAAATCCGTGCTGATCTTCCTGAGCATATCCCATTAACAGTTATTCGTAACAAGATCGACAAACAAGACAAGCAAGCAATGTTGACTCAACAGGATGGAGACAGTGTTTTATTGCTATCAGCTAAAACAGGTGAAGGCCTAGACTTATTAGAGCAGCACCTGTTTGATTCCATTGGTTATCACCCTGAAGATGAAGGTGTTTTTATTGCTCGTCGTCGCCACCTTGATGCATTAGGGAGAGCACGAAGTGCCATTGAGTCGGGTTATAACTGCCTTGCTGGAATGGGTGCGGGAGAGTTATTAGCCGAAGAGCTGCGTCAAGCTCAGCTGGCATTAGGTGAAATAACAGGGACATTTACCAATGACGATTTATTGGACAAGATTTTTTCTAGTTTTTGTATAGGTAAGTAAGCTTTTATCAAATAGTTGGGGCACAGAATAGATGCAAAAGTACTTTAAAGTCCGTTTCTCAATCGTCATTGCTTTAATGATTGTGTTGGGTAGTGCGAGTATTTATTTTTTAAATAATGTCTATTCCACAACCAAGAATATGTATGAGCATCCTTATCGAGTCAGTAATGAACTTAAAGCGATAAAAGTATCGGTTCATCAAATGTCTTTAGCGGTGCAACAAGGTGGTGAAATCGACTATCTTTTCTTAGGTCAACAAGATACTGCTAACCGAGATAGTTTAAAGGTTATCTCAGATCAATACCTTGGCCCTTTAGAAGATATTGAAAAGGTAGAAAGACTGTATGAGTTGTTCTTTTCAAGCAATAATAATAGTAAAGAAACCTTTTTTAACAGTTCAAACATGGCGGCACTTTTACTTGCTATAGAGACGCTTTCTGACTTTGCTGACAAAAAGGCAGCTGAACTATATAAAACCGCAAAGGAAGATACAGAAACGTATTCTATTTATATTGGCCTTGCTTTAGTGATAGCTACATTGGTATCGATGTATCTATTACTACATACTTTAAAAACGTTACGAGACATCGCCTTAAATAGAAAGCAGTATCAGTATTTGATTGACCAAAATGTCATGATTGCAGCAATTGAAGATGACGGTCATATTTTTGATGTGAGCAATAGATTAAGCCGGTTTATTGCTGCCAAAAAAGAAGAGTTAACATCTCGACCATTTAGAGAAGTGTTCTTTTGTCACAATGATGAAGAGTTTGAAGATATGTGGCAACAAGTTAAGTCGGGTGCCACGTGGCATGGAGAAATCCCCGTCGTTGATGGCAATGAAACTAAGTGGTTAGGTGTCGATGTTTTACCGATGCAGAATACGGACTACAGTTATTCTGGTTTCCGCCTATTGGCACATGATATAAGCAGTCGAAAATCATTGGAGAAAATTTCAATAACGGATAGCTTAACCGGACTGTTAAATAGACGATCATTAGATGATGTGCTCGAACGACAGACAAAGCTTGCTATTAGAAATAAACAGCCATTAACGGTAGGCATGTTAGATGTTGATTTCTTTAAACAGTATAACGACACCTATGGTCACCCTGCTGGCGACAAGGTTTTAACGCATTTAGCATCGGTGTTAACCAGAATGCTAGGGCGTCCAGATGATTTCATTTTCCGGATGGGCGGCGAAGAATTCTTCTTCATCTTTAATAGTCATGATGAAGAAGGCTCTGAAGCTTATGTGGAGAAAATACGAGAAGCGGTTAGTGCGCTTAATATTGAACATAAGAATAGTACGGTAGATGACAATGTCACCGTATCGATTGGTGCCGTATATTTTCCCAGTGAAACTAACGTTGATGGAAAGTTACTTTTGTCTGATGCTGATGATAACCTTTATAAAGCTAAAGTGTCTCGAAATAGCGTGGTGCAGACGGTAGAGGGAAGTGTTATCGTTTAGTCGGTATTGTTTTGAACAAGAACCCCCTTGATAGAAGGTTCTTGCTATTGTGTGTTTAGGGTGAAAATGAAGAGCCACAACCACAGGTTGTTGTTGCATTCGGGTTGCGAATAACGAACTGCGAACCTTCAATGCCATCTGTGTAATCAATCTCAGCACCAACAAGGTATTGGTAGCTTGTTGGATCAATCAATAATGTGACACCTGCTTTTTCAACTTCAGTGTCACCTTCGCCGACTTCCTCTTCAAAGGTAAAACCGTATTGAAAACCTGAGCAACCGCCACCAGTGATAAATACACGTAGCTTAAGTTGATCGTTACCCTCTTCTTCGATTAGGGCACTGACTTTGCCGGCTGCGGCATCGGTAAAATTAACGGGACTAGGCATTTCACTCATGGTGAACTCCAAAATTTATTGTAATGATCCGTCTATTATCCAAGACTGAGTAATTTAGTCAAGATTTGTCTACCGCGATACTACTGATGACCGCGGGAATTCTGAAGGTGATATGATGACAGCTTATTAATCCATACTTAAACTTATGACATAGGATGTTTAGAGAATAAGGCTCCAAAAGTAATGAACAGAGTAAAACATTTTTTTTCCTCCTATATTGTTATAGCGGTCATAATTGTAATCGTGACCACTGCTATTGCAGCTAGTGTCGCTTTATACCTGCAAAAATCAACTGAAAGTGAGCTATCAGAGCATTTAGATGTTACATTGCGATCTTCTGTTTATCAGTTAAAACAGGCCCTACATAGCCGTAAATATACAGTAGCTTATTGGGCGAAGGATAGTGATGTTCTCGGCGCAACGGAAGCGTTAAGTAAATCCACTGTCTCTTATTACACTGAACCTTTTATTAGCTTAAACTCAAAGCTCACATCGGTCCTAGAATCACAAAATTTTCGTGACTATCAAATCCTAGATAAGCAAGGCGCGGTTTTATTCTCTGGTAATGATGTTTTGGCGTCAGCACGAGCGCCATTAGATTTGCCCTCTGTGATATTAAGCCGTGCATGGGATGGCCAGAGTCAAGTTTCTCCTCCCCTTAAGTCAAGTCGAGCTTGGCTAGGTGAAGATGGTGTTGTGCGAGATAATGAGTCTACGATGCTGGCTTTATCTGCCATTAAGAACAGTGTAGGACAGACCTTGGCTTTATTGGCCTTTGAGTTTGATCCAGATTTAATAACAAATCCTATTTTTCATTACAATCAAGTAGGGAAAACAGGCGAAACATATGCAGTGAGTCGAGAAGGACTTTTGCTAACAAAAAGTAAATATAGCCAGCAGCTTAAAGAGTTAGATTTATTACAAAATCCTAATCAAGATGAAGCTTTGCAGCTTTTAATTAAAGTGCCTAGCTCTAACCTCTTAGAGGGCGTGCATAAATTTGATAGCCAGTCATTGCCTTTTACTGTGATGGCTCACTCTATTATGAACAAGGAATCAGGCCATAATATAGAGGGGTATATCGATTACCGAGGTGTTTCTGTTGTCGGAGCATGGTTGTGGGATGATGAGCTCGGCATGGGGGTTGCAACAAAATCTGATGCTGAAGAGGCATATCATTCTGCCTATCTGCTAAGAGGAAGTATTATTATTGGAGTGTTAGCGGTTGTTAGCCTTACCCTGATTATTTTAATTGCCTTTCATCGCTCCCAACAACGGTATCACAATAGCCTAATTCAGCGCGATGCGATTTTTGATCATATTGCTGATGGAATTATTACGATAAATTCTCACGCGATTATTACAATGGTCAACCCTGCGGTAAGCACATTATTTGGCTATAGTGAGCAAGAGTTACTCAAGCATAATATCTCAATGATTATGCCAGAATCGATTGCAGCTAATCACGATTCTTTTGTGCAGAGAGTGGACATTAATAAGCCAAAGATTTTGAATAAAGTGGTCACAGTTGATGGTGTACGAAAAGATGGCTCTAGCTTTCCATTAGAGTTAACCGTTTCACCGATGAAAATTGATAGTGATATATATTTTAATGCAACACTACGAGATATTTCTGATAGAAAAGCACATGAGAAGGAAATATCAATAGCACAAGAGAAAAGTGATGCATTTAGTCAGCAACTACATGTGCGAGCACGTGAGCTGGTGTTTCAAACTTCCGCACTGGATGAACATGCTTTGGTAAGTATGACTGATTTGAAAGGTGAAATTATTTATGCCAATGATAAATTTTGTCAGATAAGTGGCTACCATGAAGAGGAGATGTTAGGAAAAAACCACCGGTTTCTGAACTCAGGTGAACATTCTAACGCTTTTTTTGAAGAATTATGGAAGACTATTTCTAGCGGTCAATCATGGCATGGTGAGGTTAAAAACAAAGCGAAAGATGGCAGCTTCTATTGGGTTAAAGCAACAATTTTGCCCTTCATGAATGAGCAAGGAAAGCCAGAACGTTATGTGTCTATTCGCACCGATATTACACATCAAAAACAGCTGGAAGCTGAGATAAAAGAGAGTGAATCCCGTTTATCTGTAAGCCAAGAATTTGCCAATATTGGTACATGGGAGTGGAATATTGAGACGAATGATTTGTACTGGTCAGAGCAAGTCTCTATTCTTTTTGGTGGAAAGAAGGGCGCGTTAGCCACCAGCTATGAAAATTTTATGGCGGCAATTCACCCTGATGATCTTATACGGGTCACTGATGCAATTGAGCATAGCTTAAGTACCGGAAATGACTATGATGTGGAGCACCGCGTAGTTTGGCTTGATGGCACAATAAGGTGGCTACATGAAAAAGGTAATATTGTTAGGGATGCAGAAGGGGAGCCTCAGCGTATGCTCGGGGTGGTGATTGATATTGATAAAGAGAAGAGGACGCAGCAGGCGCTTGAAGAGGCGAGTAAAGCAAAATCTGAATTTCTTTCATCAATGAGTCATGAATTAAGGACACCTCTTAACGCTATTCTGGGCTTTTCACAATTGTTGAAAAGTGATGAGGAAGCGTTAACGGATGATCAAGCTGATAGTGTTGAGCACATTTATAGCTCAGGTCAGCACTTATTAGACTTGATTAATCAGGTGCTTGAATTGTCAAAAATTGAGGCGGGTGAATTAGAACTTTCAACAGAAAGTTTGAATATTTATGACGTTTTAGATTTATGCTTACCGATGTTGGAGACCCAGGCAAAACAACAAGCGATTTCTTTACATGTCATTACACAGGATGAGCAGAAAGTAATGGCAGACTTCACTGGCCTAAAGCAAGTGATTATTAATTTAGTTTCAAATGCGATTAAATACAATAAACCGCAAGGTAGCGTTTCGATCTCTTACGAAATGGGTTTGGCAGAGTCAACATTAAGGGTGTTGGTCAAAGATAGTGGTCTGGGGATCCCTGCTGATAAGCAAGGCCTTGTCTTTCTGGAGTTTAACCGTTTGGGCCAAGAATTTTCAGAGATTGAGGGAACGGGAATTGGTCTTGTTATTACAAAACGAATTGTTGAGGCGATGGGCGGAACAATTGGCTTTACAAGTGTAGAAGGAGAAGGCTCAGACTTTTGGTTTGAGTTACCTTTGGCTGATACGTCAGTGGATATAGATGTACCAGAAGAAGATGAAAACGATGCAATACGATTAGCTGGCGAAAGTAGCGTAGAACGACATGTATTATATGTTGAAGACAACCCTGCCAATGTACGCTTAGTTCAAGCTTTCTTTAAGCGATATGCACACTGTGATTTGTCGATTGCTGGATCAGCAGAAGATGCATTAGTTCAGCTTAAGGGCGGGAGTGTTGTGCCAGATCTTATCTTGATGGATGTTAACTTGCCAGGGATGAGTGGGATTGAAGTGACGAAACTATTAAAAGAACAAGCGGATTTTTCTATACCAATAATAGGTTTAAGTGCTGCAGC
>Ga0209707_1000718_pt1 | contig 19432 bp, 15 predicted proteins | sample EN4Hudsemesocosm_FD_184630 | JGI IMG/M metagenome (GOLD analysis project Ga0209707, IMG submission 184630) | Methane-oxidizing microbial communities from mesocosms in the Hudson Canyon - EN4B Hudson Canyon (SPAdes) (version 2) | ecosystem: Environmental > Aquatic > Marine > Cold seeps | place... | reverse complement strand
GTGAAGAAATTAACTACCAGGCGGGTGGTTATATTCAGATTGAATGTCCTGCTCATATTTCTAAATATGAAGATATGGATATTCAAGAAGAATATCGTGAAGATTGGGATAAATTCAATCTTTGGCGTTATGTTTCTGATGTAAAAGAACCAACCTTACGTGCATATTCAATGGCTTCTTACCCAGAAGAAAAAGAAATTATGTTGAATGTACGTGTTGCTTCACCACCTCCAGGTGCACCTGATAGTGTGCCTCCAGGCATTATGTCATCGTATATTTTTAACTTGAAGCCAGGTGATAAAGCCTTAGTTTCAGGGCCATATGGTGAGTTCTTTGCTAGAGATACAGATGCAGAAATGGTCTTTGTCGGTGGTGGTGCAGGAATGGCACCTATGCGTTCACATATCTTTGATCAGCTTCGAAGATTGGGATCAAAACGTAAGATGACTTTCTGGTACGGTGCTCGTAGTAAACGTGAAATGTTCTACATTGAAGATTTTGATATGTTAGCCAAAGAGAATGATAATTTCGAATGGCATACTGCATTATCTGATGCATTACCAGAAGATAACTGGGACGGCTATACTGGTTTTATCCATAATGTATTATTTGAAGAATACATTAAAAATCATCCAGCTCCAGAAGATTGTGAGTACTACTTATGTGGACCTCCAATTATGAACTCCTCAGTGATTAACATGTTGATTGAAAATGGCGTAGAGCCAGAAAATATCATGTTAGATGACTTTGGTGGTTAAATAGCAGAAGCCATACTACTTAAGGTAGTGTGGCTTTTTTTATGAGCTATAGAATGTTGGAAGTGAGGCTTTAGAGACTGTGAAAGTATTCCGAAATTAGGCAAAAAACTGCATTTCGGCAGCGGTGAATCAATAGCTTACAGCTAATTTTTGGCTGTTTTTAGTGGTTTTCTCGAATACTTTCACAGTCTCTTTAGCTTCGCATAATATGGGCAAGGCTAAAATCTTGATTCCTGTTGAATAAAATTTGGTAACTATGTATTTAAACAACATAAAACGAGGTTCAGTTTTACTGACCCTCGTTTTTTTATTGGTGGCTTGTCAGCAACAGCAATCTGCTGCAAAGAAAACTTATCCATTGCATTATTCTGATGCAATTTTTGGTACCACTTTTACCATTAAAGTTTCAAACTTACCTGATTCTGTATCGACAAAAGAGGTGAGAGGGCAAGTTAAGCAATTACTTGATAATTTGAATGCACATATGTCAACTTATCAGCCGGATTCTGAGCTATCAGTTATAAATGCAAATCAGTCTAATGACTGGTTATCGGTTTCAACACCTTTATATACTGTTCTTAAGCAAGCGCAAAAAATATCAGAGCTGTCTAGCGGGGCATTTGATATTACTGTAGGTCCCTTGGTTAACTTATGGGGCTTTGGACCCGATCCTATATCGTTTGTTGCGCCAGCTGATACCGTAATAAAGCAGCATTTAACAACATTAGGTTATCAAAACCTGTTGTTTAATGATAAAAACCAAACAATAAAAAAGACTATAGCTGAGCTATATCTAGATTTGTCAGCCATTGCAAAAGGCTATGCTGTTGACCAGGTCGGCTTGTTGCTTGAAAGTTTGGGTATTACAGATTATATGGTTGAGATAGGTGGAGAGTTAAAGCTAAAAGGCCATAATATTAGCAATAAACCCTGGCGTATTGCTGTGGAAAAACCGAGTGCTGGTAATAGGATGATACAAAAAGTATTACCCTTATCAGATATTTCTTTAGCAACATCAGGTGACTATAGAAATTATTTTGAACTTGAGGGTGTGAGATTTTCTCATACTATTGATCCACGGACTGGCAAGCCAATTACACATAAACTGGCATCAATCACAATATTGAGCGATACTACAATGAAAGCAGATGCCTTGGCGACGGCATTAATGGTGTTGGGTTCGGAGCAGGGTTTTGAATTGGCTGAACAACAGAATATAGCCGCTTTATTTATTATTAAAACAGATGATGGCTTTGTCGAAAAAGCATCGTCATCTTTTGTAGCAAGATTAAGGTAAGAAAATGACGTATTTTTTAGTAACATTCGCATTCATGTTAATTGTTGTAGTGATAATGGCAGTGGGTGTTATATTTGGTAGACGCGCTATTAAAGGCTCCTGTGGTGGAGCTGGAAATGGCGAATGTGTTTGTGTTGAAAAGTGTGATAAAAGAAAGAAAAGAGATGCAGAAGCAGCTGAATCTCAAAAAATAGAGTTTAATCCAAATGTAATGAATGGATCTTCTGACTGATAGTTATACGTATATAGTTATATATGTGATTGGTAATGTGGATAGAAGAATTTGGAACTGAGGTTTTTGTCTCGCAAGATTGATGTGAGAAGACTGATTTTTAATAAAATAATTAAAAAAGGGGAAGTTGATGTTAGCAAAAATTACAATAGCAGATTATATGACTAAAAATATAATGACTGTGAAACAAGATGTTGATGCTTTGGCAGCGATTAAACAATTATTAAGTCATAGGATTACATGTGCACCAGTATTAGATCAATCAGGAAAACTGGTCGGCATGTTTTCTGAAATAGACTGTATGGAAGTGGTTTTAAGTGCTTCTTATAATCAGGGAATGAGCGGGAAAGTAGAAGATTTTATGACGACAGAAATCGTATCAGTTAATGCTGAATCTAGTATTGTTGATCTTGCAGAGAAATTCAAAGATACTTCTTTAAGAAGTTATCCTGTTTTTGATGATAAAAAATTAGTTGGAATAGTCAGTCGCACCGATGTACTAAGAGCTTTGGTTTCAATTTAATAACAGAGACATTAGCTAATTTGTAGGGTTAGCAGATGGTATGGCCATGCAGGGTCTGCGAAGAGCATCATCTACACATGATGCACTTTGTACCTAGCACACCCTATATAAAATCTTATCTATACGACATATAGGATATGTTGCTGTCTGTTGGACAAAGGGGGAACCTTGTCCCGTGTCCAATCTATCACTTTTTTAGTCAAATTATAATTGAAACATGGCCTCCCCACAAACAAGCTTTTACTGGCATGATTACGAAACCTGGGGCTTAAGTCCTTCTCTAGATAGACCCTCACAATTTGCGGGAATTCGTACCGATATGGATTTTAATATCATTGGCGAACCTGACATGTTTTATTGTCGTCTTAGTGATGATTACCTGCCAAATCCTGAACCCGCAATTATTACCGGCATTACGCCTGATATAACTCAAGCGGAAGGTATTGCTGAATTTGAATTTGCTCGCAGAATTAACCAGCAATTTAGTCAGACTAATACCTGTGTTGTTGGGTATAACACTATTCGGTTTGATGAAGAGTTCTCTCGCTATTTATTTTATCGAAATTTTTATGATCCCTATGAATACAGCTGGAAAAACAGCAATTCACGTTGGGACATTATCGATTTAGTGCGTGCGGCCTATGCTTTACGCCCAGATGGTATCGTTTGGCCAAAAAATGAACAGGGACTCGTTAGTTTTCGTTTAGAGTTATTGACTGAAGCTAATGGCATCAGTCATGAACAGGCTCATGATGCGACATCAGATGTTTATGCAACCATTGCGATAGCTAAATTAATTAAACAAAAGTGTCCAAAATTGTTTAATTACTATTTTGAATTACGTAATAAAAACAAAGTTAAAGATTTAATTGATATTAACAACATGACACCGTTAGTGCATGTTTCAGGTATGTTTGGTACTGCTAAGGGCAATACTGGGTTGGTTGCACCTGTGGTGTGGCATCCAGCTAACAATAATGCTGTTGCAGTGATTGATTTATCTCAGGATATATCACCATTATTAGAATTACCTGCTGATGAAATAAGGGCAAGACTATATACTAAACGCGATGACTTGGGGGATAAGTTACCCATTCCATTGAAACTTGTTCATATAAATAAATGCCCATTTTTAGCAATTGAGAAAACTTTATTGCCAGGAGATGCGGATAGGTTAGGTATTGATTCACAGGTCTGTCATGCTAATCTTGAAATTTTAAGAGCTAATCCACAGCTAGCAGATGTGGTAGCTGATGTTTTTGATCAAGAACGGGAATTCGAGCATCATGGCAATGTAGATGCCATGTTATATGATGGTTTTTTCTCTTTTGAAGATAAAAAAGAATTTCAAAAAATTCGTAATGCAGCGCCCGAAAAGCTTTCAAAGCTGAAGGTTTCTTCATCAGATAAACGATTTGATGATCTATTTTTTAGATACAGAGCCAGAAATTTTCCTGATTCATTAAATCAACATGAGCAAGAAATCTGGGATGAACATAAACAATCGGTTTTAACTTCAGATTATCTGGAAAATTTAGCTGCATTTGCTGAGACAGTTAAAGATGACGAAAAAAATATGAAAATTATTGATAGTCTTCGTCAGTATGCGGAATCAATTATTAATCACTAAGGTTTTAAACTGTGCAGACTAAAACTCCATTTAAACCCGCCTGGTGGTTAAAGAATGCACATTTGCAAACCCTTTATCCGGCCTTGTTTCGTAAAACTCCTCCCCATGCAGATAGATGGAGAGAGAGGTTAATAACACCCGATAATGATTTTGTTGACCTGGATTGGTGTGGAAAAGGTAAGCAACCGCTGGTTATTTTATTGCATGGCTTAACAGGCAGTTCCGATTCTGGCTATATCAAAGGATTGCAAAATATATTAATTGAGCATGATTATCGTAGTGTTGTGTTAAATTTTAGAGGCTGTAGTGGTCAATCTAATAATTTGGCACGTTGCTATCACTCTGGCGATACCGAAGATATCGATTTTCTATATCAAACTCTGCGTCAACGAGAACCAGGTACCAAGATCGCAGTGGTAGGTTTTTCTTTAGGCGGAAATGTTTTATTGAAATGGTTGGGTGAGCAAGGCGATAAGCTATTATTATTTGCTGCAATTGCTGTTTCTGTACCTTTGGTTTTAAGTGCCTGTGCAACAAAGTTGGATTCGGGTTTTTCACGTGTTTATAGGAAGAATTTAATTCGAGAATTAAAAGACTATATGCAGGTTAAGCTGGATCATTTAAAAAAAACAGGACAACGGCAGGAAGTGGAAAAAATTTGCCAATTAGGTGATTTATCAACTATTCAATCATTTTGGCAATATGATGACCAGGTGGTTGCTAAATTACATGGATTTCTAGGTGCTAAAGATTATTACCAGAAATCAAGTTCCAGATATTATCTCCAGTCCATTGGCATTCCGACACTATTGATTCAGTCAGAGGATGACCCTTTTATGACTCATGAGGTTATCCCTCATAAAACGGAATTATCAGCAAAAGTAATTATGGAAATAACCAAAAATGGCGGCCATGTTGGTTTTATTACAGGTATTAACCCGTTTCGTCCCACTTATTGGTTGGAACAAAGAATTCCTGAATTTCTACAGCAACAGTTGTTTAAATAAAAATAACACGCTTAAAATTAATTAAGATAATTTCTTACAAAGAACTTACTGAAAATTTTAAGTGTTTTTGGTTGGTGTAAATACTCTTTAAATAATTGATTTATATCTGCTGGTGCTAGATATGCATAGGCTCCAACGCCTGTTCTTAATAAAAACTCACCACTCAATGTTTCTATAAAAATTGCTCTCACAGTGTTAATTTCATTGTTATTATTTGATGATTTCATCTTGGTCACCACTTTTCAGGTTTGTACTATAAATTAAGCATAAAAAAGTCCATTTTAATATTTTTGTTATTATTCAGGTGTTTATGATTTGTTTTTTTATAGATAAATAAACCTTACTTCATAAGGTGTCAAAATAATGGACAAATTTTGTTAGTTTTAACTTACTTTGAACAAGGGAAGGCTTTAATTCAGCAAAATAAAATCACATTACTTTCTTGATGTGTACCTTAAATTTTCTTTGATTTGACTAATCAGATATTAATAAATCTGTTAAAATCAAAGGATTATAATTTAGTTAAGGGCCAATAATGCTAGAGCAATACCGCGAACATGTTGCAGAACGTGCTGCTGATGGAATCGTTCCTCAACCTTTAAATGCTGAACAAGTGTCTGGGTTAGTTGAATTAATTAAACAACCACCAGCGGGTGAGGAAGATTTTATCCTTGATCTGTTAATTAATCGTGTCCCTGCTGGTGTTGATGAAGCGGCCTATATAAAAGCCGGTTTTCTTGCCGCAGTGACTAAAGGAGAGGTTAGTTCGCCTATTTTAGATGCGGCTAAAGCGACCGAGTTATTAGGTACCATGTTGGGTGGCTATAATATTGCACCTTTAATCGATTTGTTAGACAACAATGAATTGGCACCTATTGTGGTTAAAGCTTTGTCTCATACTTTATTAGTATTTGATGCTTTTCATGATGTTAAAGAAAAAGCCGATGCCGGCAATGGTTTTGCTAAACAAATAGTCCAGTCGTGGGCGGATGCTGAATGGTTTACCAGTAAACCTGAAGTAGCAGAAAAAATGACAGTTACCGTGTTTAAAGTAACGGGCGAAACCAATACGGATGATTTGTCACCAGCACCTGACGCCTGGTCAAGACCTGATATTCCTCTTCATGCTAAAGCCATGTTAAAAATTTCTAGAGAGGGAATTACAGATGCAGAACAACAAATTGAAGATTTAAAACAAAAGGGCTTTCCTGTTGCATATGTTGGAGATGTTGTCGGTACAGGCTCTTCAAGAAAATCTGCGACAAATTCAGTGCTTTGGTATACAGGGGATGATATTCCTTTTGTGCCTAATAAAAGAGGCGGTGGTATTTGTATCGGTGGAAAAATCGCGCCTATATTCTTTAATACCATGGAAGATTCTGGGGCATTGCCGTTTGAATGTGACGTAGAAAATATGGCTATGGGGGATGTGATTGATATATTCCCTTATCAAGGTGTTGTTAAGCGTCATGATAGTGATGAAGTTGTTTCAGAATTTAGCTTAAAAACGAACGTTATTCTTGATGAAGTGCGTGCCGGTGGTCGAATTCCTTTAATTATTGGTCGTGGCTTAACAGATAGAGCGCGTGAAGCAATGAGCCTTGATGCATCAGAGGTGTTTGAAAGACCTACTGATAAAGCGGAAAGTAATAAAGGTTATACATTGGCTCAAAAAATTGTGGGTAAGGCTTGTGGGGTTGCTGGTGTACGTCCTGATACCTATTGTGAGCCTAAAATGACGACTGTAGGCTCTCAAGATACTACGGGGCCAATGACTCGTGATGAATTAAAAGATTTAGCTTGTTTAGGTTTTTCTGCAGATTTAGTGATGCAGTCTTTTTGTCATACTGCCGCTTATCCAAAACCGATTGATGTTGAAATGCAGCATACCTTGCCAGATTTTATTATGAATCGTGGTGGTGTGGCCTTGCGTCCTGGGGATGGCATTATCCATTCCTGGTTAAATCGTATGTTATTGCCTGATACAGTAGGAACAGGCGGTGATTCGCATACTCGTTTTCCAATGGGGATTTCTTTTCCTGCTGGATCTGGATTGGTTGCATTTGCAGCGGCGACTGGGGTTATGCCTTTAGATATGCCTGAGTCTGTTTTGGTGCGTTTTAAAGGTGAAATGCAACCGGGTATTACTTTGCGTGACCTGGTTAATGCTATTCCTTTAGCGGCTATTGATAAAGGTTTGTTGACGGTTGAAAAGAAAGGCAAGAAAAACGTGTTTTCTGGCCGTATTTTGGAAATTGAAGGCTTACCAGAGCTAAAAGTTGAGCAAGCATTTGAGCTATCGGATGCATCAGCAGAACGTTCAGCAGCTGGCTGTACAATTCGATTAGATGAAGCACCGATACGTGAATACATTAATTCAAATATTACTATGTTGCAGTGGATGGTTGCTGAAGGCTATGGTGATGCTAGAACCATTAACCGCCGCATTGAACAAATGCAGGCATGGTTAGCAAAACCAGAGTTAATGGAACCCGATGCGGATGCAGAATATTTTGAAATCATTGAAATTGATCTTAATGAAATCAAAGAGCCTATTATGGCCTGCCCAAATGACCCTGATGATGTAAAAACATTATCTGACCTTGCAGGTACAAAAATTGATGAAGTGTTCTTAGGTTCATGTATGACTAATATTGGTCATTTTCGTGCTGCGGGTAAGTTACTTGAAAAACATGAAGGCCGTTTGCCGACTCAATTATGGGTGTCTCCTCCAACAAAAATGGATCAGGCGCAATTGACGGAAGAGGGCTATTACAGCACTTTTGGTAAATCAGGGGCGCGTATGGAAATGCCGGGTTGTTCTTTATGTATGGGGAATCAGGCGCGTGTAGCAGATAATGCCACCGTGGTTTCAACTTCAACACGTAACTTCCCTAATCGATTGGGTAATAATGCAAATGTTTATTTGAGCTCAGCTGAATTAGCTTCAGTGTGTTCCATTATGGGTAAAATTCCATCATTTGATGAATATATGGCTTATTTTGAACAAATTAATGCCACTGCGGATGATACTTATCGTTATTTGAATTTTGATAAAATTGAGCGTTATCAGCAAAAATAAAAGGGCATAAACAGAAGCTGGTGTATTCATTTGAAATGAATACACCAGATCTTTTTAAATGATTGATCAGGCAAGTATCAAATCATCAGCTTGATGAAAAATTAATGTTTTAGTTCTCCCATCACTACTTTGTTGTCTGTCATTTTCAGTACAACATCCTGGTAGTATTCATCTCTAAATTCATTAATTACCTTTTCTGCATCTTCATCATTAACTCCACTTCCTAATAAGACTTCTTGGGTTAACCGTAAACTAATCTCTAAAGTTTCTGATACCGTAGTGCTGACACCTTGACTGATTAAGTCGGCACAATGTTGTCTGTCAATGGCGCGAGAATGAATGGGCAGTTCAGGATAATATTGCCGCATGAGGGGTATCATTCGATCAATGTTTTTAGGGTTATCCAGGGCAAGCACAATCATTTTTGCACGAGTAGCGCCTGCCGCTTGCAATACTTTGACATTGCAGGCATCACCATAAAAGACTGGAAAGCCTTGTTCTCGTGCAACCCTGATACGTTTCTGATCCATATCAATAGCAATATAAGGGACATCTGCAGCATTTAAAATGGCACCAATTCTGGCGCCTACTCGACCAAAGCCCGCTAAAATAACATGATCATGATAGTCACCAATAAATTCAATATGATCGTCATTCGTTGTCTTGTTAGGTACGTAGAGTTTTAATAATATAACATTAGTGATTTTTACCACAAAGGGTGTGAGTATCATGCTCAGTGCAATGATAACGGTTAATATTTGGCTGGTTTGTGAATCTAAAATACCTGCAGCAGTAGCGAATCCAAACATTACAAAACCAAATTCCCCGCTCTGTGATAAGAGTACCCCTGTTTGAATGGCAATATCCTTTCGGGTGTGATTAAGTTGTAACAGGGTGTAAATCACAGTGGCTTTAATGGTCATTAAGCCAAAGGTTAAAGCAACAATGTTTGACAGATTATTCCATAACAAAGAAAAGTTGATTCCCATGCCGACAGTCATAAAAAATAAACCAAGTAAAATGCCACGGAAAGGTAGAATATCTGCTTCTATTTGATGTCGATAATGAGACTCTGCTAACATTAAACCCGCCAGAAATGCACCCAGTGCCATTGATAAACCGACGGATTCCATGATCCAGGCAACACCAAGTACCAAGAGTACAGCAACAGCAATAAAGACTTCTGGGTCTTGACTGGCAACTACTTTATCCAGAATGGGATTAAGTAAATAACGCCCAATTAATAACAATACGGTAATGGCTGTTATCGCATGGAGTATATTTAAACCAGATTCGGCTGCACTGATATCTCCACCAGCAAGCATAGAAACTAAGGCTAATAAGGGAACAACAGCCAAGTCTTGTAATAATAATATCGAGAAAGACATTCGTCCCATTATGGTGGCAAGGCCGCCACGTTCAGCTAATAAGTTTAAACAGAATGCAGTGGAGGATAATGCCAGGCCAAAGCCAATAATAATGGCTTCATGCATGGGGCTACCGAGCCAGGTAGCAATTTCAAAAAGGATTGCTGCGGTAATCAATAATTGCCCTGTCCCCAATCCCATAACGAGTTTGCGCATTTGCCATAGTTTGTCAGGTTTTAGCTCTATACCTAAAACAAAAAGCAAGAAAATAACGCCAAACTCGGCTAAATGACGAATTTCTTCTACTTCAGTGATGATACCCAGTACCCAGGGGCCAAGAATAATACCTGCAGTAAGATAACCCAGAATTGCTCCTAGGCGGATAGCATGAAATACGGGCACCACCACCACTGTAGCCAGTAACAATGCTAAAATATCCATTAAATAATGAGAAGCTGTTTCTTCCATATAAATAGTCTCAGTTTTGGGTTGAAGAGGTTATTAATATAATTGTTTCATAATATATAGCAGCTTGGTCTAGCAATATAGCACTCTGTTATTTATTTTACTAATTTGTAAGGCATGGGTAATGCAAAAAGTTGATGTAGTAATTATTGGTGCGGGGGCATCGGGTTTAATGGGGGCAATTGAGGCAGGGAAAAGAGGTCGCCGAGTCTTAGTGTTAGATTCTGCAAATAAAGCCGGTAAGAAAATTCTGATGTCCGGAGGAGGGCGCTGTAATTTTACAAATTATTCTGTTGAGGCAGAGAACTTTATTTCTCAGAATTCTCATTTTTGTAAATCAGCAATAAGCCGTTTTACTCAATGGGACTTTTTGGCATTAATTGATCAATATAAAATTCCTTTTCATGAGCGGGATCATGGTCAATTATTTTGCAATGAAAGTGCTAAAGATATATTGAATATGTTGCTGGCTGAGTGTGAAAAAGTAAATGTTAGTATCCAGCTTAATTGTAAAATTAAAAATATTAAAAGACCATCTGAAAATGGCTTTCAAATAACGACGGATAAGGAAAGTGTTCAATGTAAGTCTTTAGTGGTTGCAACAGGCGGGCTATCAATTCCTAAAATGGGAGCCAGTCCTTTTGGTTATCAACTTGCTGAGCAATTTGCTATTAATGTTATTCCTACTAAAGCAGCATTAGTGCCCTTTACCTTACATGCTGAGGATAAAGAAAAATATTCGCCCTTATCAGGTATAGCGGTTCCTTGTGTGGTCAGTAATAACAAGCAAAGCTTTAAGGAAAATGTATTGTTTACCCATAGAGGCCTGAGTGGGCCGGCCATATTGCAGATTTCATCTTATTGGCAAGCTGGTGAGTCTGTCATGGTCAATTTTCTTCCCGAAATCAATGTAGTGGAAGCATTACAAGATAAGCGTTCTAACCATATTAAAATGCAGCTAAATAATATTTTGGCTGAATGGTTACCTAAACGTTTGATTGCTGTTTTAATCTCAGCAAAGTTATTGGAGATGTCTATTCAAGATATCTCTGACAAACAGATCAATGAAATTGCACAAGCGATTGAAAGTTGGCAAATAAAACCTAATGCAACAGAGGGCTATAGAACAGCAGAAGTAACATTAGGTGGTGTAGATTGTACTGCTATTTCATCAAAAACCATGGAAAGTCAGGCCGTTCCTGGTTTGTATTTTGTAGGCGAGGTGCTTGATGTTACTGGTTGGCTTGGGGGCTATAATTTTCAGTGGGCATGGTCTTCTGGATGGTGTGCCGGGCAATATGTTTAAAGTCCAGCTTTAGATCATTTATAATAGCGCAGTCATATCATAAGCAATTTTTATTTTGGTCTTTAGGAATATTTAATGGCCTTTATGAAAGTTAATTGTTTTTAACTTGTTTTTAAAAGAAATGAAAAAAATATTTAATAAAAGTTTTTTAACTAATGTCCTTGCACTTGCAATTATTGCAACAGGCTATGTTTGTCCAGTTAATTCAGAACTGATGAAATCTATTGGTTTTTTTGCATTATCAGGTGCAATTACTAACTGGCTAGCTATCCATATGTTATTTGAGAAAGTTCCATTACTTTATGGTTCAGGGGTTATTCCAAATCGATTTGAAGAGTTCAAAACATCCATTAAAAGTTTGATGATGAATCAATTCTTTACGGTAGAGAATATTGAGCAATTTATTCATTCAGAAGAAAAACAGGGTGATAAAGTCCTCAATTTAGAGCCGTTAATGGAAGCGGTTGATTACGATAAAGTCTATGAAGGTTTGGTCTCTTCAATAATGGAATCATCATTTGGTAGCATGTTGCAAATGATGGGGGGTGAAGAAGCCTTGGTTCCCTTAAAAGAACCCTTTACTGAGAAAATGAAACTGACTTTAATGGAAATGGTTGAATCAGATCGATTTCAGGCGGCATTAGAAGAGGGGCTGGATGCTCATAAAATTGGTGAAGATATTATTAGTAAAATTGAAACTGTTATTGATAAACGACTCAATGAATTAACACCTCAGCTAGTCAAAGAAATGGTCCAGGAAATTATTCGCCAACATTTAGGTTGGTTAGTGGTTTGGGGTGGAGTTTTTGGCGGCATTATTGGAGCTGGGTTTAGTTTTGTTTAAAAGATAAAAAAGTATTTTAGTATGGGGCCCAAATGTAGAGCGGACTTCAGTCCGCTTTATATGACATAAGGTTAAATGGCTAGAACAAACCGCAGGTTATTTCCATTCTGTCCTTCAAGACACGGCGTGAATACATCCATGTAGCCTTGGCGACAGCATCCTTGCTGTCAACAGTCTTGAAAAACAGAATGGGAACAACTTTATAAATAAACAGCCTTTTTTTCTGATTCTGAATAGATCAGTGAGTATGCAATATGAAAACAATTAAATTAGCCTTTGAAGAATATGGCGAAAGTTTTAACAAACCATTAATTATCTTACATGGCTTTTTCGCATCGTCTCGTAATTGGCGCCTAATTGCTAAGAAGTTAGCTGATCATTATCATGTTTACGTACTAGATATGCGTAATCATGGCTTATCGCCTCATGCTGCTGAGATGGATTATGCTACGATGGCGGAAGATTTATTAGCCTTTATGGATCAACATAAATTGCAATCGGCTAATTTTTTGGGACATAGCATGGGCGGGAAAGTTGCTATGTGGCTTGCGTTAACGGCACCTGAAAGAATAGATAAATTGATCGTAGCTGATATTTCACCAGTGAGTTATCAACATAGTTTTGACAACACCATTAATGCTTTAAAACAGCTGCCATTAAATCAAATTTCTAACAGAAAGCAAGCGGATGACTTATTATCTGGTGCAATTCCTGAATTGTCATATCGTCAGTTTTTATTGCAAAACTTACAATTAAAAGAGGGCGAATATAGCTGGCGGATTAATCTTGATTATTTTTTTCAGGCTGCTGACAGCATTATTGCCTTTCCAGCAGTTGAAAACATTGAGCCATATCAAGGGGAAGTTTTATTCATAATGGGCGGTAATTCAAACTATAGCGACCCAGATGCTATTGAGGGGAGCTTCCCTAATGCAGAAATAATAACGATTAAAGAGGCTAATCATTGGTTGCATATTGATAAGCCCGCTGACTTTTTACACAATGTTATTAATTTTTTGTAGAAAAAAGTAAAAAAAAACTGGTTTTTGCCGCTATAGATATTATGAGGATAGTAGGTTAAAAACATGAAAAATTTAAAGACATTATTAATAATTGTTTTGCTGTCCAGTTCAGGTGCTTTTGCAGATGATTATGCTGCATCTTTTTTTACTGCAAACTGGGATGTAAAAAAGGGCGATTCATATTGCCAATTAAAACAAAGCATACCATTATATGGGGTGGCTGATTTTATGCATCAGTCAGGAAGTTTGTTGCGTTTTTCTATCAGAGAACAGCGATTTAAACCTGAAATAATTAAAGCAAGTCTGTCAATTGATAATCCTCCCTGGTTACATGATCCGGTAGGACCAAAGGATTATCTGGTTTACCTTGATAAGGCTGTTGATATTCAAAACACCCCCAGATTAAGCGTCTATGGAGATAATGCTGAGCGTATGCTGGATGCGTTGTCTAATGGTTTGTCGCCAACATTTAGCTATATAAGAGCATCTACACTTGGGGAGTTGCCCGAAACACAGGTTGCTATTTCAGCCATTAACTTCTCTAAAAACTATCAACAATTTGTTGATTGTAGAAAAGACTTTTTACCTTTTGGTTTAAAAGATATATTAGAAAAAAGTTTGTTTTTTAGACCGGCTAGTAAGTCCTTAAATCTAGCGTTATTAACACAGTTAAAAGGTGTAGCCAGATATATAAAAGAAGTTAAAGGAGCAACAATATCAATTGTGAGTGATACTGCAATGACAGGGGGGCGAGATAAAAAGTGGTTTTTAAATAGAGCCAAAACTATTTCAACCAAATTAAATAGTTTAGGTGTTGCCAAAAGTAAAGTCAGTATAAAAAGTGGAACATACTCGGCATCAACTAATAATAAGGTTATACAGCTTAGTGTGTTTGGGCCTGATGCACTGAAAGCAATCTATTATAGAAAAGGAAATGTTAAGTTAACTCAGACTGAGAAGCGGCGATTAAGCTTGATTGTTCGTTATGTGCAAGAATTTATGCCTAATGCCCAGCTAGTGATTAAAAGTTATACGGATAGTAAAGGAAAGCGTGCAACTAACCTTCATGTTTCAAAAAAACGTGGAAATGAGGTTAAGCGCTACCTAGTCAGTCAAGGCTTAGGTGAGGCTAATGTGCGAGTGAAGGCCTACGGAGAAAGTCGTCCAGCTAAAAGTAATCGTTTTCCAAGAGGCAGAGCTCAAAACCGGCGGGTTATTATCGACTTTATAGCATAAAGTGAATTGACTAAGATATGACCTGACAAATGTAAGAAAAAGCTCTTATATTGAACGACTATAATCGCCCCATACTGGCTTATTGATGAATCATTATGATCGTATCTTTTCTTTATTAAATTCCGTGGTAGTTGTCTGTGTTTCTTTTTCCAGCACTCAACTTGGCAAACATCAGAACTCAGCTCTGACTTTTTCTGTTGTTTTGCTTTTTTTTATTATCCTCTGCGGAATAGTCAAGATCCTTAGTTTTTTTATCGTTAACAGAAAGCGCTTCAACTTCTACTTGAGTTAAGCTGCGCCAATGACCAATATCCACATCCAATTCTAGGTTACCGATTTGCTGGCGATGAAGTGATTTAACTCTATTGCCGATGGCGGAAAACATACGTTTGACCTGATGAAATCGACCTTCTGTTAGGGTCAAAAAGACGTTATATGGGTCAATAATGTGTAATTTCGCGGGAAGTGTTGGTTTTGATTCACCTTGAAGAAGAACTCCTTCCAGAAATCGCTTAGTCGCGTCAGACGAAATTGGCCGAGATAACACCACTTTGTACACTTTTTCGCATTTATTCTTGGGTGATGTTAGATTAAAAGACCAGTGCCCATCATCTGTAATCAGTACAAGGCCGGTAGTATCCGCATCCAAACGTCCTGCTATGTGCAGTTCAGTGACTCTATCTACATCAAGGAGATTAAATACCGATGGATATTTCTCATCAACGTTAGAACAAATCATATCAATGGGTTTATTAAGCAATAAATACCGAGAACTTCTTGATGTTAATATTTTACCATCAAGCGTCACAACATTATTTTTGTGTACTTGATCAGACGCTCCAATAGCAATAATATCGTTGACGACAACACTTTTATTTTCGATTAACGCAATTGCATCAGCTAAAGAGTAATCTGTGCTTTTACATATAAATTTATCTAAGCGCATAACATAAAAATAACGTGCTGTATTCAGCGACAGGAATACGCATGATGCAGTACTGTTTTCAGCAAGATAAATTTTTGATTGAAAATTCTCTGCAGATTGGGCGATAAATAGTCAGAAGCCACGAGGATACGCGACATCTGACGAATATTTTCTTTCTGATTATTAAATTAAGATTCAATTTCTGATGTTTGGATCCTGCTGCAGGGCTTAACTATCACTTCAAGATAGAAACTATCAAGGTTTTCTGACTCAGCCCAACTTATCGATTTATTGATTTCAGAGACATTTATCACTTCACTACTCTCTTCATCAACACCAAAGCGACAATCAAAGTCCCAGTAGTCAGCATCTTCTGGTAATGTTTTTCTACGCTCTCTTTTTAAATATTTTTTTACTTCGTGCTTTATCGCGTCAACAAGCCGAGGCAGCTTAATTTTTTCGTGAGTTAAATTAAATGTTTTTTTCATGGTTATCTCTACACAACTAGAACTCTATTATATCTGTAAATAATACTTTAATCGAAAGTAACTGTGTATTAATCAAGAGCAGTACAATCTTTTGAATAATAGGAGACAAACCAATACAGATAAAGCTATTTAGAAACGCTCTTAGGTGTTACGCCAAAAAACTTAATAAAAGCGGTGCTAAAATTACTTGCGTGATTATAACCCACATAATCGGCTGCGATGTTGACATGACAATGTGTAGACTCAAGTAGATCATAGGCTTTATTCATCCGAATTTCTAATAAAACGCCATAGGGTGTGTTATTAAAAAAGTGATGAAACAGTTGTTTTAATTTAAATTGATTACAGCCGACTTGTTTGGATAGTTGCTCAACAGAAGGTGGGGTCTTAAATTCTCTGTATAAGATATTACGTGCAATATTGGCAATTTCTTTATCATTGCTGGTGAATTTTTCTTTTTGTTTGCTGCTTTTGGAAAATAAAGGTGCTAATTCAGAAGATAGTAGTGTTAATGCCTGGCCATGAATAAATAACTTTTTTATTTCATTAGAAACAGTGCTTGATCTTAATTGTTGGGCAATCATTATTCCTTGCGTCGTCATAGGCTTATAGCTAATAGTCTGAATACTTTTTTTACTGAAGAATTGACACTCTTTGCTTCCACCAAAATATCGTTGCACCCAGTTTTTATTTATTGAAAAACGTAACTGGAGGATATGTTCATTTGCTTGGTATTGTCGCTCACCAATACTGGAGCTGAAGCTTGTTATTGAGGTATAGCCTTCATTAAAAACAACCTCTTCTCCATGCTGGCCCAAAAATCGAGATTCTCCCTTAAGACCAAGTGTCACCACTAATCTGGATTCCTGGTCATTTGTTTGGCTTAGCACAGCTAAATTTTTACTGGGTGTATATTCAGACTCTATATAAGTTAAGTCATTATCAAGTCGACAGATGTTTGAATATCCCTGTCCAAGGTCTTCTGGTAAGGATTGATGAATACAGTTTTGATGTTGTTGTAATTGTAAGTCATCCTTTTTAATTCTCCACCATTTTGCATTAGATTTAGTATTGAGCATGACAGCAATTTTTTTTAAAATAGATTAAATAACAAGCAATAATTAAGCCTGTCTAAAAGCCTATATATTAAGATGATTGAATTACTTTAAAGTGAATATTGCGTTAAATGACGTATCAAATATGTGTTATTTAACATAGTTTAATAAAAAACTGGGCAGATACTCATTGGAAAAGGGGCGATAGCAAATGCGGAGCAACGTTTAACATAAGAAAAATTACTTTTAGCATACAAATAGACATGATAATCATTCTTATTAATGGGTAAGATTGTGTCATAAAATATTTGTACGACATTTATGCGATACGAATATTGATGAACTTTCAACAAATACTGAAAGGTATTTTTGTTGATTTGTTAGCAAAATATAACGCTGGAAACATAAAAATGAAGTTTTTAAAAACGACTGCTCCTATACCAATAACCCTTTTTCTCTTAAGTACCTCAGTTACTTCAATGGCTGAAGAACAGTCATCTGCAATGGTACTTGAAACAATGCAAGTGACTGATAAATCAGCAGCCTTGATTGCTGAAAAACTTGAAATATCTAGAACACCAGGTGGTGTTGCTCTAGTTGAAATTGACGAGTTACGCGAGCGCAATGTATCCAGTTTAGCGGATATGTTTCGTTATGTACCAGGTGTATGGGCAACTAGTGATAGTGGAACAGATGAAATATTTTTTTCCAGTCGAGGATCAAACCTTGATGCCACTGATTTTGATATGAATGGGATAAAATTATTACAAGATGGTTTACCTGTTACTACAGCAGATGGTAATAATCATAACCGTATTATTGATCCATTAGCCGCTGGGTTTGCAACGGTGGCGCGAGGTGCAAATTCGCTAAAATATGGAGCAAGTACCTTAGGTGGTGCAGTCAATTTCACTTCACCGACTGCCCATAATAGCCCGGCTATGCGATTGTACCTTAATGGCGGTACATATGGTCAGGCTCAAGGGCGTGGAACTGTGAGTAAAGTGTTTAATGATCAGTTTGATGGATTATTAACATTAGAAGGAAAGCACTGGGAAGGGTATCGAGATCATGGCAAGCAAGATCGTTTTGGACTTTATGCAAATGGAGGCTGGAAAATATCTGACTCAGTCTCGAATCGTTTGTTCGTCAGTTATATAGAAAATAACCAGCAATTACCTGGCTCTTTAACGCGTGCACAGTTTGATGCAGACCCAAGTCAAGCCAGTCCAAAAGCATTAAGTGGTAATTATCAGGTAGATGTTGAAACCTGGCGTATTGCTGATAAAACAATATGGACTATTGATGAAAACAGCTCTCTAGAGGTAGGTTTTTCTTATGAGGAACAAGGGCAGCATCACCCGATCGTAGATAAAATTATCGCTCCTTTTGGTGGGCCAGCCGGTACAGAAGTTTTTAGTCTTCTTGTTGATACCAATACTGAAGAGTTTGGCGCAATGACAAGATATAACCATAAAATTGACGACCATGATTTATTAGTGGGCTTAAATATAGGACTAAACTCTGTTAAAGGTGGAAATTACCGAAATGATAGAGGCGGGCGAAATGGTTTAAGGGATGCTGTTGATAATACAGCGACAACAGTTGAAGCATTTGTTATGGATCGCTGGCAATTAAATAGCCAATGGTTATTAACAACTGCAGTGCAAGTAGTTGCGGCAAATAGAGAAGTGAGTGAGACGCATGCTTTAGCAAGTAATTTTGCTGTGAGCCCCGCAGTCAACGGCAACTCGCCGGGTACCGTTAATAATCCTGAAGATGATTATTTTGGCATTAACCCTCGTATTGGTTTAACTTACAATGTTAATAAAGATATCAGTCTGTTTGGTAATGTTAGTCGCTTATATGAACCACCGACAAGTTTTGAATTAGCCGATAATGTTGCCAACGTTGGTGGGGGAAGTAAGGCGCTTGATGCAATGGAAGGAACGGTTGTTGAAATAGGAAGTCGCGGTGGTCTGGATTTTATGTCTAGCAATAATCTGTTTTGGGATATATCTCTTTACTATGCCTGGATTAAAGATGAAATTATGTCTATTGATAATCCAGCTACACCAGGAGATAGTTTATCAACAAATATCAACAATACCATACATGCAGGGGTTGAAGCCGTTGTTGGTGCGAGACTAGCTATTGATGATCGCGCTGTACACTCTATTGAACCCATGTTGAGT
>Ga0209707_1000715_pt1 | contig 19450 bp, 21 predicted proteins | sample EN4Hudsemesocosm_FD_184630 | JGI IMG/M metagenome (GOLD analysis project Ga0209707, IMG submission 184630) | Methane-oxidizing microbial communities from mesocosms in the Hudson Canyon - EN4B Hudson Canyon (SPAdes) (version 2) | ecosystem: Environmental > Aquatic > Marine > Cold seeps | place... | reverse complement strand
AAATTACGGGAGCGTTTAGTTCTGACGATTTGTTGGGTAAAATTTTTAGTTCGTTTTGTATTGGAAAGTAAACCAGTAAAACAAGAGAAAATAAAAGACTACTAAAGTCAATTATAACGCTGAGTTACCTACCCTACTGACTTCCCTTCTTTTCCTTTATATTCCCTTTATTTCTGTATTCTTCCACCCATATTCCACCTTGTGTTATATTTAAGACATCAAAGGTGGAAATAGGTGGAAAAATGAAAGTTTCTATTGAAAAGCGCAAGGTGAAAGGTGGAAAGGTTAACCTAAGACTTGTTTACTATTATGGTTCCACTACAGATAAAAATGGAAAAACCATAAAGCATAGAGAAATTGAGACATTAAAACTATTTCTATATGAAAAGCCTCGCACTCCGATTGAACGTCAACACAATAAAGACACCCAAAAACTAGCCGACACAATCAAAGCAAAAAGGATTGTTGAGCATGAATCCGGCAAACATGGGTTTAAGGCACCCAGCAAAGAAAAGGCCAGTTTCTCTGAGTTCTTTATTCAAGTCATGAATGAGAAGAAGAAATCTACGGCTGCAGCTAGTTATGCAATTTGGGATAGTTCTTATAAACAATTATTAAAATATTGTTCAAACTCTAATTTGTTTTTCTGGGAGATTACTCCTGAGTTTATTGAAGGATTTAAAAATTACCTCAAAAATGAAGCAAGGACTAAAAGTAACAAGTTATTGAGCCCCAATACATCAAGTAACTATTTCAATAAATTCAGAGCTGTCATTCACAAAGCGCACGATAATGGCATTATCACAACCAATCCTCTTCAAGATATAAAATCTATTAAGCAAGAAGATACTAAACGTGAATTTTTAGAATTATCTGAATTAAAACTGTTGGTAAAAACTGACTGTAATAACGATGTTCTAAAACGAGCATTTTTGTTTAGTTGTTTAACGGGAATGAGATGGAGTGATATAAATAAGCTATTGTGGAGTGAGATAGTAAAAACAGATGATGGTTATCGAGTTGTATTTCATCAGAAAAAAACCAAAGGATTACAGCATTTAGATTTATCAGCACAAGCCTATTCACTAATGGGTGAACGTGTGGCTGATCGTGTATTTACCAGTTTGAGATATTCATCTTATAACAACACAGAATTAATAAGATGGTGTCTTGATGCGGGTGTTTTAAAGCATATTACTTTTCATTCTGCCAGGCATACATTCGCAGTTGCACAACTAACACTAGGGACAGATATTTATACTGTTTCAAAATTGTTAGGTCATACAGAAATTAAGACAACACAAATCTATGCTGACATTATTGATGAACAGCGGAAAGATGCAATGCTGAAAATACCGGATATTGGTTTGTAAAAAACTTTATAGCGAATTTATAAGCCTTTGTTGACATGGTCTATAAATAGACTTATATTTATAGATAGTCCACTAATAGATTTTTGATAAAAAAGGGCGGGAGGTAAATATGAATTCAAATGTTAAAAGTAATGGTTTAAATAATAATTCTAGTTTTTTAAAAAGTGCACTAAATACCTATTTCAATATAGTTTCTGCATGGGGTCTTGATACAGAGCAGTCAATGAGATTATTAGGTCTGGACTCAAAAAGTACTTATTTTAAATGGAAAGGAAATCCTGAAAGTTCACGATTAAATACAGATAAATTGGAGAGACTATCTTATATTTTTGGTATTTATAAAGCACTACAAGTGTTGTTGCCTAAATCTGAATCAGCTGATGAATGGATAAAAAAACCAAATTCAGCGAGTCCATTTAATGGTCGATCGGCATTAGATAGAATGCTTTCAGGGCATGTGGCTGATTTGTATGTCGTTCGTCAATATCTAGATAGCCAACGTGGCTGGTCATAACTTATCTAAAAACCTGGTCGAATGGAAGTCTTGTTGGCGACTTGTTTCAAGCCGATTCCCACCGGTTGGGTTGTTTGATAGAGTGGCAGATCCAAGTGATTTGGAAGCTATATTTTTTATTGAAGCGTTAACGAATGATAGGTTACGTGATCAAGAAGGTGAAATTGCCTTGGTATCAGAAACTGAAAGGATATCAGGGCCAGGAACAACACCAATAATGGCAGCATTTACACATCTAAACCCTGCAGGGAGTCGTTTTACTGATGGTTCTTACGGTGTTTATTATGCAGCGAAAGATATTGATACTGCAGTAGAAGAAACTAAGTATCATAAAACACGCTTTCTATCAGCCACAAATGAGGCGCCTATTGAAATAGATATGCGCAGTTATGCATCAGATATCAGTGAATATTTTCATGATATACGAGGGTTGCAAGTAGAGTTACCAGATATTTACTCTTCAAGTCCTGATCAATACGGTTATCCACAGGCGTTATCTAAAGAACTCCGTAATGCAGGGTCAAATGGGATTGTTTACGATAGTGTGAGACATAAGGGTGGTGAGTGTGCTGCCATATTTCGTCCTAAGGTTTTATCCCCTGTAAAACAAGGTACACATTATTGTTATGTATGGAATGGTTCTGAGATTACGAACGTCTATAAAAAAAGTAAATACAGACCTACTCTCTGAGAGTTTTTAAAGATATAGAATAGAAGCTTTATAACCAGTTTACCAGTCTAGGCCATGCAAGCCGAACCGTGAATCCTTCATTCACCCCGACTGGTTCCTATCTTGAAGGGTTGGCACTTTGAAGGAGTGTTTATGTCACAAGTAAATGAATTCAGTTTATGTTATGACGGCGAAGAGTTCATTCCATTTGATCTTGCTTATGACTATCTAGAAGATGAATCTGCAATTTATGAAGTAGAAAAAATTTATGTTCATTATAAAGGTTTTGTCGATAGCTTAAAGGAAGAGGTATGGCAGTCTGATAGATTTTATATCGATGGTGTTGCACCCATAGATAGTTTGGATTTAAGAAATTTTTGGCAATCTCGTTATGATGGCGGTGAATTATTTGTCAAAAAATTTGAGCTTTATTATGGCAAAGTAAATGGGCATATATTTGATTCATTCAATGACCCCATAATGTATGACCTTGGCGCATCAACATATGTTAATGATGATAATGTTTTTGTTAAGCGATCAGATATTGATGTGATTGCTAGAAAATATGGGATTCACAAAACGTACACCCCCGTTAAAAAAGTAGATAATTCCACAAGAAAAAGTAATACAGATAATGTAGGTAGTAAAGAAGGAGGCGTCAGGTTTGTTAGAAAAAAAGACTTAATAAATCTAATCGATTTATCTAAGATATTTGCTTTGCATTTTGACACAACAAACGGTGAAGCATGTGAATGGATATACAATAAAATATTTAAAGAAAGACTCTCAGTTTATGACGTAACAAGAAGCACTATTCCAACTTTGTTTACGCCAGACGATGGAATGGAGGCTGCAGTTGAGGTGTTTAATAATGATTGGTGGAGTAATCCAGAAAAGGAGTCTGCTGTTATGACTGGTGTTGGAGTTAGTCCTGAAGATGTTGCAATTAAAAAATCTGATGTTCAAACTTTTTTGGAGATATCTGAAGAATTAGTTGATGAATTGTCGGCAGAATTAAAAAACACATACGTTAAAAACAAAGATAGTCAGGAAAGCTCTATGTCACAACTTATTTTATTGTCTGATGCTATCGGGGGTATCACTAAGGTTGTTATTAATGTGGATGATCGTGATAGATTAAGCAAAGAAATACAGGATGATTATTTGTTTGCTGCTGAGGATGAAAGGAACAGCTTTATCATAGAAAAAGATACTGATGAAAAATATAAAGTTAATCCAGTTGAAATTAATCAGTGGCTTAATGACAACATAAAACCATTAGTTGCGGATTCGACAGAGTTACTTAGATGGAAAGAGTGTACTGGCTATTTCAATGCTCAGTCTAGTTTAAATATATACGAGTCCAATCGAAAAGAATTAAACACTAGACCAAGAATGAAGGAGGCTATGGATGAACTTGAGAGAGGGAATGATGAAAAAGATAGTATTCTTGAAAAGAAGGACAATATAATTGCTGCATTGCAAGCTCAATTATCTGAGCAAGAGGAAAGTGATTCTGGGTTGCAAAATAAAACAACAAGAAATTATGTGGGGATTAATCGACAGAGGACGGATGATTTTAAGCAAGCTGTGAGTGATGGTTCAATAGATGTTGATAACTTAATTAAAGATGATATCGAAAAGTTATTAATAACTAGAGATTTTAAATTATGGAGTAAGGGTTTTGAAGATTGGTGGCAGGATCACTGTCCAGTAAAAAAGAAACCTGGCCGTCCAAAAAAGAAAATACAATAATAAATATCAGGAATGTAATAAAACTCTAAGGTAAGAAAGTTAGACGTATCAATGGAAAAAATATCAGGACAAAATATTCCTGACATTATTCCTGATATTCCTCAGTTTTTTAACTTCTGCATCTATGTGAAAATTCCCAAAAAATCAACAAACCGAAAGGAACATGATTATGGGAAATTCAACAACACTGTCAGACCTAGCTGACCAAATACAACTTCTATTAGCAGCTGTCATAACAAACAAGCCTGTGCTAAATATTAGTGAGGCTGCAACATATACTGGCTTAACAGAAAGTTACCTCTATAAACTAACCTCAAAGCAAGACATCCCCCACTTCAAGCCGCGAGGTAAGATGGTCTACTTCAATCGCGTTGAACTGGATGACTGGCTGCAGCAAAACCGTATCAAATCAAATAGTGAAATTGAGCAAGCTGCTATTAGTCATGTGACTGGCGAGGCGGCTTGATGAACGAAGTACCTCAAAAAAATCCCGAAACAAATCAAACTATGGTCCTTTCTACAATGCAGGACGAGCTATCTGCAGAGCGTAGGTTTCAATATGTTGGCTTAGCTTTTAATGTAAATCAACTAATGCAAGATGGAGGGAAGTACCAGCAATTCACAAGGAAATATTCCACATTTAGCAATAAAGGTGAAGATACTCCGGTATTTTTACTAGAAATGGGTTTTCATATTGCTCAATTTATTGAGCAAGAAGGTTATGAAGGTAGCAAAGCCATAAATGCAAGAATTTGGGTTATCTATCGAATCTGGAATAAGAAGTTTAAGTCTGGTTTTATTCTTGATAGTGAAATAAAAACTGAATATGCAAAGATTGATTTGGCCAAGAAGCAAGCGATTGAGCTACATAAAGCTGTTGGGAAGCTTGCTAAATGTAAGGCTGATGATAGTTATGAAGCAGGATTAAAAGCTAACTTACAGAACTTAATGGAAGAAACTGGGTTGATGCAAATCAATTCTTTGCTAGATGGCGTTGAGCGTCAAAAGCTACTTGATAGTGATGGTGCTTTATGAGGTTACATCAATATTGTGAAATGATCCCGCCAATGAGTAAAACTGAATATGCTCGATTAAAGGATTCTATTAAGAGAAAAGGATTGCTGGTTCCAATAGTTTTACTTAGTGATGAAATTCTTGATGGTAGACATCGCTACCAAGCATGTAAAGAATTGGACTTTGTGCCAGAAACTGTTCAGTACACTGGTGATGATCCATTTGGCTATGCAGTAAGTTTAAATGCAACTCGTCGGCACTTAAATCAATCTCAAAGAGCTTTACTTGCCACTAATATGGCAACCTTAAAGCAAGGTGAAGCCGGTAATGGGAGAAAAGTAGAAACACAAATTCGGGTTTCTACTCCAACCATTAAACAAGCATCTAAAGCATTGGGAGTCTCAACCACAACAATTGATGCAGCCAAAAAATTAAAAAGTACGGCAACATCCTCTGTAATTAAAGCGGTAGAAAATGGCTCTATAACTATCAATGCTGCTCAAAAAGTTACTGATAACACAGAGTCAGAAATTCTTATCAAAGCCACTCCAGCTCAGGTAGAGTTAATGGCCAAAACTGTTGGAGAGAGGGTTGAGGTTCGTATTGCTAAGATTACACATCTAGCTAAACAGCTACGATCTGAATACGATTCATTATCTCGCTATGAACAAAATGATGCTGTGATAACTGCATTTCATGATGTTGATTTTGAACTTGGTTTGATTGCTCAGATTAAATCAAATAAAACAAAGGCGGCTTAAAAATGTTGACTCAATCAAAAATTAAGCCTATTCTTAACTCGCACTGGAAAAATCCAGTGCTCGGGATTGGTCTCTCGGAAATCATCGGCATAAGCCGCAAACACGCGGTTTTTTTATGCTTAAAATCTCAGTTCTTCATTATGTTGGACTGGGCGAGGCAGTTGAAAGACTGGCTGGGTTCGTTGATTCCAGTAGACCAACTTCGTTCAGTCCGACACCATGATTGGTCTCATGTGGTCGGGTTTAAAACCTTATCAACGGAGGCAATCATCATGCCTAAAAGTCACAACCAAAAACCATCCAACAAAAGAACACTGACCAACAGCGTTAGTCCTAAATCTATCTTCTTTCTGATGAATAGCAACAGAGAAATCATTGCTGATAATTTGTCGTATAGCACAGCCTATGAGTTATCTAGGAAGAATAAAGCCATAATTAAGTTTGATCGTATGCAGGTGGCATTATGAATCTGCATGTAGAAACAGCCCAATCAATTTCACTTGATACCCTACTTGCCAAGCAGGAATCTGAGCGTGGTTTTACACCTTTAGCACTTGAAACAGACCTGTTGATTAAGCGTGTCAAAGATGGTGGTTATTCTGGTCAATTTTTGGCTGATGCATTTGTTAGCAGTTATAGAACAGATGAACCATTTAACCATCCATTAGGAAAAATTCTAAAGCTTGATGCTGAAGCGCTGCGATTATTCCATGAGATTTTGCATTTTAGGTTTATTCCTGGTTGGAGTGATCAGTCGCTGTATGAAATTGAGCAGCAAATTAAAGAAATTACTGGAGGTGAGTTATGAGTCACTCAACTGAACAGGAATATAACGCCCTTTTAATTACCAAGAACTTGGCTTTTAAAGTTCGTTTTTATAAAAACTATAGCAATCTGGTTGACCAATTTACCCAGCATCAACATAAATTAATGCTAATTGCTCAACACGATATAAATAAAGCGCTGGCAGTTTTACAGCCGATCATCACAAATGGGGTTATTGCATTAAAGAAACATGATGCCGATTTAGCAGAGGATCTGGACGTGGCTGTTAGCAGTCTTAATGAATCGAAACAAATAGTAACAAAGCTTATTACTGAAATGAGAGGTGGTGTGTCGTGAGTGCATTAATTAACTCAAATACTCCACTACCTGTTGGTGGAGATGTAATGATTCTGCCACAGGATGAATATGAAGCTTTCCTTGAACTTGGAAATGAATTTGATGTTGTGTGTTTTCAGGTTGTTTATGATTCAGGAAAATTCTCACATAGGCCTGCAACACCTCTTTTAGAAACAAAAGAACAGGCGCAAGAATTATTGCCAATGGCAAAAAAACAGGCTGCTGATAAACCTCATGTTCAAAACCTTCGGATTACTAAGCAGACTTTTTTCTACACATCACCTGATGATGCTGGTCGTCAAGAAATGTTAGCCAAAATTGTGAAAGCTGGAGGTGAGTCATGAGCAATCAAATAACATTACAAGATCTTGCTGACAAAATTGAATTATTGACCAGTGCAGTAATGATTAATAAACCAATTCTTAGTTTTAAGGAAGCTGCACTCTATTTAGGTTTAACAGAGAGTTATCTTTACAAGCTAACTTCGAGTCAGGATATTCCACATTACAAGCCTCGTGGAAAAATGCTGAATTTTCGAAAAGATGAGCTAGATGAATGGCAACTACAGAATCGAATTAAATCAAATAGTGAAATTGAGCAAGCTGCTGCTAATCATATTGGAGGGAGAATATGATTTATTTTCAGCGAGTGTCTGGAGGTGACTAATGGACATTTCTTTCAGTCATAAAAAAAGTCCCATGCACAGCAAGCGAGAGGACTTTCTTAACAACATTCATTGTCGCGATGGCAAGGAAAAAAATTATGTATAAACAACAGCTTAATGATAACAAAAGTGTTGATCATGGACAAGTAAAATTGCAAGTTGTCCCGGCTAAAAATAAGTCAGTTAACGATGCTGCAAAAACTTTAAATGCAGTTGCGATTTTTAACTCGGTAAAGCAGCAACAATCATCAAAAATGAAAGGTTGGAGTTATCTTGAAGAAGGTGCAAAAGCACCACAGTCAACAGACAAAGATGATTCCATTGTACTAGCAGCACAGTTATCCGGTTATAAGACAAAAGAAGCTGTTCTTAGTCATGACTTGATGTCTTTGGCCTGGGCAGATATTGATACAGGGGGTTATTTGCTTAATGATGTTGCAGATATTTTAACCAGCCTTGGTGTGGAATCAGCAATCATTTACAGCACAGCATCATCAAACCGTCTTAACAAAGATGGTGAGTTGAATGGCAATCGCTGGCGAGTATTAATTGAATTGGCAAAGCCTATTTGTTGTGAGGAATGGCTGCTTATACAGGAAGCATTAGTTGAGTTAATGCATGGTGATTCTTCAGCAATGCGTGTGCAACAAATACTGTATGCGCCCAACAACCCTGAAACAAGTGATCCACGGGAAACTAGGCATTATGAGTACCGTATTTTAAAGGGAAGCCCTATTAACCCTGATGCTTTACCTGAGGTTATTGCCAGCACTATAAATCGGTTAAAAAGTGAAAATGAAGCTGCTCACCAAATAACTATTAAGGCTATTGAAGCAAGGCCAGTAAATACGAATGGTGGTGGATTTACATTTGCTGATGCTAATCAGTCTTTAGATACTCGCCAGTCAATGGAGGCTTATGGGTATCAAAAATATGGTCGTAAATGGAAGTCAGTCAATAGTGCTAGTAATAAACCCGGTGTACATGTTTTTTCTGATGGTCGCTGGTATTCACATCACAGCTCTGATGTTGATTTAGGGATTGGGCTGCAAGTTGATGGTGGGTGTTGTGGTGATGCCTTCGATTTGTACTGCTTTTATGAGCATAAAAATGATGTTGGCAAAGCAATTTCTGTACTTGCTAATGAGTGCGATCCGGATGGACAGAAGCAGAGACAGAGAGAGTACATGTTGCGTAAGTCAGAAGTTGCAGCGGAAAGTAAAACAGCTAAGAAAAAGTCAGAATGTAAACAAAAAAGAAAGGAGGGCGAAGAAAAATTAAAAATTGCTAAAGAGATAGAACGTATAAACAAACTTTATAGCCTGGTTGTTATTGGTGGGACGGCCAAAGTTATCTATCTTAACTCGTCTAAAGAATATGATTTGCTATCAATCAATGCTTTTCAATCGTTGCTGGGCAATGAATTTTTGGATATTGGGACAGAGGATAAGCCAAAGTTCGCCACATTAAGTAGGGTTTGGCTATCAAATGCAGGTAGGAGGACATATTGTGAAGGTGTTGAATTTACACCAACTAAGGATGCGTTGACTAAATCAAATCCTAATAAACTCAATTTATGGACTGGTTTTGCCTACACACCTAAAAAGCACGATATTAATAAGATTAAGCCTATCACCGAATACATTTTTAATATTGTTTGTGATGGTAATAAAGAATATTTCAATTATTTAATTAGATGGATTGCACGAGGGTTTCAATGTCCAGAAAAGCATGCTGAGGTTGCTGTAGTTCTGAGAGGGACAAAAGGATCTGGAAAAGGAACTTTAGGCAAGCTGCTTAAAAAAATGTGGGGAGTTCATGGTAAACACATCGCAAGTTCTAAATATCTCACTGGCAATTTCAATGGGCATTTAAAGAATTGCTGCTTTATGTTTGCTGACGAAGCATTTTTTGCTGGTGATCATGCCGGTGAAGCTAATCTTAAAGCATTAATAACTGAACCCACCATGACAATTGAGTTTAAAGGGGTTGATGCGATAGAAACAGCTAACCGATTGAAGATTTTAATAGCATCTAACAAAGACTGGGTAATACCAAGTTCCAAAGATGAGAGGCGTTTTTTTTGCTTAGATGTTGAAGAAAAGTTTACTGATATTAAAGAAAAATCTGAATACTTTTCCCTTCTGTACAAAGCTATCAATGATGATTCTATTGTTTCAATGTTCATGGATTATCTGCAAGCCATAGATTTAAGTAATTTTGATTTTCGTAGTTACCCAGAGACTGAAGCTAACAAGAATCAACGAATCCAATCGCTAGGCGTTATACCGAGGTTTTTACTTGATGCATGTGATCGTGAATATCTACTTAAAGAAATTATGGAGAAATCAATATGGCATGAAAGGGTTACATCAGAACTAGTTATTGAGGGCTTAAATGAGTGGGGGCGTAGTAATTTTAAAAGTAACTATGAACGACCAAAGGCATACGCCGTTAAACAGTATTTAAACAAGTCATTAAGCCTAAAAAGCAAAGCTTATAGAAACATAGCTTACTACTTTAAAGGTGGTGCGGTTGTTAGCCCTACTCAAAGACAGGGTTATGAATTAGGAAGTCCTGATGAATTAAAAAGTCGGATCATCGAATATGAAAGGCTGCCAGAAATGTAAGTAAGTGTAAGTGTTAATAAGAATAACCCTTACGGCTATAAACCACTAATAACATAGCTTGTAATGGTTGTAAGTATTGTAAGGGGAATAATAAAGCAATAAAGAATTAATACTTTAAAAAGGAGTAGACAAGTTTTGTGAGAGTTTTTTTGCTGAAGCTAGTGGGTCGAAAAAATCCCTTACAACCCTTACAAATTTTACAAACCTTATGATTACTGGGATGTAAGGTGTTGGTATGTGGAAAACACCCCTTACAGTTTGCTTACGCTCCCTTACAAATTAGGGCAAAAATGGCAAAAGATTGAAACACACACAGACAGGCTAAAAAAATGACAGAAATAACAATCAACACTGAGCTAACAAGGCTCAGAAAAGAACACCCGATATTGGGGAGTAGAAAACCTTTGGCAATTGGAATAAGACCTCTATTGCTTCCCTTGATAAATTTGAATAGTCGGGACTCACGAAAGGTAATCCGGCTTTTATGTAGCCACCCTGCTTATTTAGAAAATATCAGCAAAGGTGGATCTCGATACAACTTGGATGGAACCACCGGCGGAAAAATATCACAGGATGAAATGGAAAATGCAAAGTTGAAATTAAGCAGTGACTATAAAGCTGCGCCAGTAAAGAAAAAATCTAACACTTTAAAACTTAAAAAGTAGTTAGAAACATTCAACTGAGTCATGGTGCGCTGAGTTGATATTTATTAAGCACCGAATAGAGCAAAAACAATATGAGTAAGTTTGAAAGGTTCAGAACAGAGTATTTAAACGATGCAATGGAGGTATCACTTAAAACATTCATCCGAGGCCGTGAAGATAAGTATATGGATAAGCACAATGATGGATGCTGGCAGTTCCCCGCTAAACGTATTAGTCGGTTTATCGATAACGTGTTTGCAGTAGATGGCGGGGGTAAAGATGGTTTATATCACCCGCATTTCTTATCTGAATCATGGGCTGCTACCAAATAGCAAAGACGAGTACCTAACAAACACTAACTTGTAAATGGAGAAAACATTGAAAATTAATTTAGAAAAACACCCTGAGCTGAGATTGGCTCATGAGTTAACAGTCTTGATACCAGAAGCAATTATTGCTGGCGGTTGTCCGAGAGATTTAATTAACGATATAGATATTGCTGATGTTGATGTGTTTATTGAATATGAAGGCGATACAGAGCTGTTAGAAGTTGCGGATAAAGTAACAACATTGTTAAAGGCCCATGATATTGAGTATCAATTTAAGGAAGGCTATGACATAGAAAGAGAAATTATTGTTGGCGCAAGAATTCTAGCGGGAAATCTTGATATTAACTTTATGGAAACATGCGCTTTATCAAAGGAAATATTGTTTGAGCAATTTGACTTGGTATCGAGCCAAGCTTGGTTGAAGCGTACTGAAGAAGGGTTTATTGCAAAAGCGACTGATTATTTCCATGCCTTAAACGAGAGAAAAGTTCTGGGCTATTTCATAGTTACCGTTCATATGGACAAAATCAAAAAGAAATATAAAGGCTATTTACCAATGAGAGTAGACAGGAAATATAAGGCAGAGCCTAAGGCAGCCTAAGAATCTTTCTAATAAGACGGCTTTGTTAAGTATTACGAGTACCTAACGAAAGCCTAACCATTAAAACCGAACAGCAATAGTGGCTGGTGTTGATAGTAGCACCAGCCAAGGCGAAAAGAAAATGGCAAGAGTAGAAAATATAAGACCCTTAGTTCAATTTGAACACGATATAAGGTTCACTCAATTCATACTAGCAATATGTTTTCACCAATCCTTCCCGCTCCTTACTAAACGATGTTAGTAATAGATTGTCTGGCAATAGAATTGACTGACTCAATACAGCCATAACCAGCCATTCACGATATACCCATTTGTATATCTACAGTTGTTTTTTGGATGATTAATTTCTATTGCCTTATCATCAATTCCTTAACCAAATTTTCAACAGCTGTCTTTAGCTCATTAAGTCCATTTCTTGCCACATCAATTTCACCCTTCTGATAATGACTAAATAAATGATTAGCAATTGAGTGTATTGAATCATGTGCTTCATCAATTTGTTGTAACCACTGGTCATCAAATAATTGCTCTTGTCTAACACGGTTAATCCAGAAACCACAGAAACACTTTTTCTTCGATATTATCGGCCAATTTATAGTTGTATCTGGAGCGGATTGGATACTCGTTTCAAATTTGTTTATCCATTGTAATAAAGCCAGTTTAAATAAATTTAACTTATCTTGTTTAGGACTAGATACCTCATTTGCAAGGCTTGTCCAGTCTTGGTTAGGCTTATAGCTTTTTACCCAACCTAGAAGAGTAGCTGCGGGCATAGGTCTTGCAATACCATAACCTTGTGCTTTATTACAGCCTATTATTAGTAGCATTAACCCATGCTCGGTTGTTTCAACTCCTTCAGCAATGACTTCTCTATTAAATGCATTTGCAAGACCAATCACACCATCAATGATAGCGTAATCATTCGGGTCATCCAATACATCCCTAACAAAAGTCTGGTCTATCTTTATGGTATGAACCGCTAGGCTTTTTAGATGCGTTAGTGAGGAGTAACCCGTGCCAAAGTCATCAAGGGCAATATTAACGCCTAAAATATTGCTACATGCCTTAATGATATTTCCTATAACATTAAGGTCGCCCAGCGCAGTACTTTCAAGTATTTCCAGCTGAAAGTATTTGGAACTTACATTGGATTGAGCGGCTAAAGCAGTTTCTAGTTTAGCAACAAATGAAGGTGATTGTAGGTGATAGGAAGATATGTTGACACTGACTTCAATCTCAAGCCCTCGTTCTTTCCAATAATTAAGTTGTTTCAATGCTTCATTAATCACCCAATCGCCAACTTGTACTTCTAACGATGTGCCTTCAATAATAGGTAAAAATTTAAACGGTGGTATTATCCCTTTACTTGGGTGATCCCATCGTATTAACGCTTCAGCACCAATAACTTCTCCTGTTGCCATATTTACTTTAGGCTGATAAAACAAACAAAACTCATTATTTAGTAAGGCTGTTTCAATCTCCTTTAGTTGAATATATTTTTGAATGGTCTGTTGATCTTCTTCCGCATTAAATAAGTGATATTTATTTTTACCTGCTGATTTTGCATGATACATCGCTTGATCAGCATGTCTCATTAATGTATCTAGGTCACTGTTATCTATTGGATATAAACTAACACCAATAGATGCACTGATAGAAATAGACTGGTCTTCAATTAAGAAGGGCTGAGAAAGTGAAAAAAGAATGCGATCTAGCATTTTCTCGTAATGAGAGAATGACTCGATATTTCCTAATAAAAGAGCAAACTCATCGCCACTTTGACGAGAAGCGGTATCTTCGTCTCTGAGATTAGTTTTAATCCGATTAGCAACTTCAATAAGTAATTGATCACCAACTTCGAGCCCATAAGTATCATTAACGGGTTTGAAATTATCTAAATCAAGAAAACAGACAGCAAGAAGTGTTTTGTTACGCTTGCTATGAGCAACAGCCTGAGTAAATCGATCATTCAATAAGATTCGGTTGGGTAACTGAGTTAGCACATCATAATGCGCCATCAGTGTTATTTTTTCTTGCTGATGTTTATTCAGAGTAATATCAGAGAACATCCCCACATAATGTTGAACATTACCATCCTTGTCCAATAAGGACGAGATAGTTAGAAATTCAGCATATAAGGTACCATTTTTTTTTCGGTTCCATATTTCACCTTGCCAATACCCATTGGTATTGATTGATTTCCACATATCAGCATAAAATTCAGGGCCCTGTCTTCCAGAACCAAGTATCTTTGGACTTTTACCAATTATTTCATCCCTGTCATAGCCAGTGATGCTACAAAATGCAGGGTTTACATCAATAATGGTCCCGTTATTATCTGTAATAGTTATCCCTTCATTTGTTGAAGTAAAGACTCTTGAGGAAAGGCGGAGTTGTTCTTCTGATATTTTGCGTTCAGTGATATCTGTGTGTGTACCAATCATTCGCAATGGTTTGCCATCATCAGTCCATGAAACTATTTTTCCGCGCGCTAATATCCATTTGTAAGAATCATCTTTGCATAGTAAACGATGTTCATTTTCATAGAAGGGTGTTTTATTTTCAAAGTGTGCGTTTATATCAAGATAGGCCTGTTCTTTGTCATCAATGTGAACTCGCTTATCCCATTCATCTAAACTATTGCTAAAGTCACCTTCCTGATAACCGAGCATTTCTTTCCATTGTTTAGAAAAAAACACTTCATTGGTGACAATATTCCAATCCCAAACCCCTTCTTGACTTCCTTCTAAAGCAAATTGCCAGCGTGCATCACTTTTTCTTAACGCATCCTCAGTTAACTTGCGTTCTTTAATTTCAGTGGTTAACTTATGATTGGTTTTTTCAATCTCTTGTTTTCTTTGTCTAGCTGTCTGAGCAAGATAAACTGCATAGGAAAATGCAAATGTAAACATAAGCCCAACAACTAATAACATATTATTTAGTGTCGAAAGATTTCCATTCTCAGGCACTCCATAATTAGCGACTAAAATATCCTGATAAGAACTTAGATTGAGCCATAAACCGATAACAACAACCCCGCCGAATATTGAAAGAAGTTTCGGAAAACAAATTAACATTGCTGTTCTTTTTGAAATGTTCTTTTGCCAAGCAAGACAAATAATTGCCATGTTGAGAATAATGAAACCACTTGCTGTATGTATTGCCATACGCGGAAACTCACCCCAATCATAAGCCGCTTCCAAATTGACAGCATAACTGAGTAGAGAAACAACACTAAGACCAAGCGCTAGCGCACCTAGAATGCTTGAAAAAATAGAAACAGCAAAACGGTTTGTTGGTGCACTAAGTCCAATTAAAGCCATCCCACCGAAAAAGAAACATAGAGCTGTATTGGGGGCCATACGACCTGGGTAGGATACTTGGCCTGTGATATTTTTCTCTAGTAAAAGTTGATCAATACCCAAGTTAGTACCAATCACATATTCTAAGAGTGTTAACAGACCTGTCAGCATGGTAAAAATACCACACGTCATTGCTATACCATGATTTGTTCTTATAACAAGCAGTGCAATTCCACTCGATACAAACCCTAGGGCTGTATTGAATTGCATCGGAGAAAATGTAGAATAAACCTGAATGAGGTTTATATTTTGAATAGTCCAGCCTAATATTACTGAGCTTCCAATGACTAGTAATAAGGTGCCTCCAATAAACACCTGAATACTTGAAGAATCGGGATGGATAAATGATTCACTCATAATAGCCTCCTTTTTTAAAATGATAATAACAAGCTTTATATATAATGTATGTAGGTTATTGCTTACTTAATTACCTTGCTTTATATAGCTTATCGTTAGAGGTGTTTATGGGCAGGTTAATGGCAGGTATGGGTCGCTATGTTAAGCTCAACATAGCGCCCCCTATGTGTAGGTCAAAACTATGTGTAGTGAGCTATATTTTATTTGATAAAATCGCAATATCATTGAGTTATCAGCGAAATTTAGGTCTATGAACTTGACATAGTTTTGCTAGTGTCCTGAAGTGAAAATTTACCCACTTGCAGACTTGGCTATGAAGGATAAGGCACTGGCTAGGCTACAAGAACCCGAGGTACAAATATGCCGCTATCAGCCACCTGATGATGCGCTGATGCAGTTCCTTCAATCGCTATAACTATGTGAAGATCTAGGTCGGCTCAATGGGGCCGACCAAAGGAGATGATACTACAACTTCACATAGTTTAGACCTACACATAGGGGGTCGGTAAGCGCCTATTGAAATAAGATACATAATCAAGTTTCTTTCAACAAACAAAGGAACTATTATGTATCATCTTACACATATGCCACAAAATCATACTCCTTGGAATAAAGGAAAATTGATTGGTCAGAAACCACCATTGAAATTAAAAGAAATCTGGGCTATACGCATTAGATTACAACTGGCAAACCGTATTCGTGATCTCGCACTATTCAATTTGGCAATTGATAGTAAGTTACGCGGTTGTGACTTGGTTAAACTAAGAGTTCTCGATGTTGCGCATGGAGGATTGGTTTCAAAAAGAGCCATGGTTATGCAACAAAAAACACATCAGCCTGTCCAGTTTGAAATCACCGAACAAACAAGAGAAGCTATTTCTAATTTGATAAATCATGCTCGACTTACTGCTAATGATTGTTTATTTAAAAGTAGATTAAAGAAATCAGTTCATTTATCTACTAGGCAGTATGCAAGAATTGTCAAATCTTGGGTGTCACAAATTGGACTTGATCCATCAGCATATGGCACTCATTCATTTCGGCGTACCAAAGCCACATTGATTTATCGAAGAACAAAAAACCTAAGAGCAGTTCAATTGTTATTAGGTCATACAAAGCTGGAAAGTACAGTTCGGTATTTAGGTATTGAAGTTGATGATGCTTTAGAGATCGCAGAACAAACTGAAGTTTAAAATATATAATTACGGGTCTTCAAGCGCTCTTTATAATGGGCGCTTGTCAGCCATTATGTGTAGATCCCAATTATGTGTAGCTTGCTAATGGTCACTGGCGGAAAAGCACTATATCATTAGGTTACAGTCAAATTGAACTTCCATTAACTTGACATGATTTTACTGGTGTTTAAGGTCGTGATCCACCCATTTCAGGGGAACGCGTATGTATTACCATATTCAATCGACAGCCTGACTTCTTGAGACCTCATTAGATTCCTATATTGATGCTTTTACAGATTATTTTTTAGCCCAAGATCGCTATGTACTTAAAACAATTGGACTGTACCTCATGATGATGTGCTAATGCAGTTTCTGCAAGCACTATAATTATGTGTAGATCGCTATTGGCTAAAACCTTGTAATATCAGAGCCAATACGCGATCTGGAGATGCAACTACACATAATTGAGATCTACACATAAGGGTCGTTATGTGTAGATTAACATAACAGTCAATTTCTGGCATTTCCAGACCATCGTTCAGGATGTTCATTTCTTTTTTGTCGATACAATTTCTTTCTATTCTCCAGTATCTCAATATCAAGTCCTTGATGTCTTTGGTTTGGCGTAACAAACTTGATTCGACTATGGCGGTGTTCATTGTTGTACCAATAGACAAAGCCTTTCACCCATTGTCTTGCTCCATCTAAAGAATTAAAGCCTTCAGATGGCCAACGAGGGCAATACTTTACTGTCCTGAATAATGACTCAGAAATGGGTTATCATTACTGACTCTTGGGCGACTACGTGAACTAATAACACCCAGATCATGCATCTTTGCCTGCATGGTTAAGCTCTTCATGGGTGCCCCATTATCTGAATGTAATACCAGTTCCGTTTTTCTACATTTCTCTGACCATACGCTACGCTCCAATAGTTCAGTTGCTTGCTCTCCTGTTTCATTGCTGTGGACTTCCCAGCCCACTATTTTTCGACTGTAAATATCTTCAATCATATAGAGATAATAGTGTTGACCAATGACTGTCGTGGGTAAATAACTTGTATCCCAACTCCATACTTCATTAGCTCTAGTTGCCGTATAGCTGGTGGGTTTTTTAGTCGATTTTCGGGCTTTAGCTTTTCCTCTATGATGCAACATGCCTTCAGCTTTTAATACACGATAAAAGCTTGATTCAGACGCAATGTATTCTCCTCTATCCGCTAAGATAGGTACGATTTGACTCGGTGGTAACGAAGCAAATTCATCTGTGTTACAAACGGTAATAATCAATACTCTTTCCTGTTCTGTTAGCTTATTAGCGGGGCCAGGCCGATTTGCTGTTGGTCGCTTATCTGCTATTATTTCGCCCTCAATCTGCCACCGCTGCAATGTTCTAATGGATATCCCTATTGTTTTGCAGACCTTGTATTTTCTTGCACCAGCCTCTACTGCTTCATTGATAAGCTCTTCATAATTTCGCCTATCATCAAGTAAGATCAATTGTCCTCGTCTTCCCCGTGATAGGCATTGAACTTTTTTCTAAGCACCAGTAATGCCGCTGTTTCTGCTAAAGCTTTCTCTTTTCTATTTAGCTCTTTTTCTAATTGTTTTATCCGTTTTTTATCAGCTTTGTTTGCAGCTGATATCTTCTTTGTCTTGCTTACCTCTGCTGAGTTGCCTTCTATACAAGCTAGCTTCCAGGCTTTGACTTGCTCTGGAAATATGCCTTTTGTTCGACAATATTCGTTTACCTCAATTTCAGATAAGGTCGCTGTTTCCAGTACGACTGAAAACTTTTCTTCAGCTGACCATTTGTCCGCTGTATTTGCTTTTGACACAGAAAACCCTGCTGTTTTAAATTGTTTTTGCCAGCTATAGAGCGTTGATAGATTGATACCTTCTTGTTGAGAAAACTTACTCACTGATAAATCACTTTGACTCAACTTTTTCAGTATCGCTTCTTTAAGTTCATCTGAATATTTTTGATATTTCATTCATTTCTATTCTACCGCTCCCTGTTTTATTATGAAATTAATTTAGACGACAACTATCCTGACACAGGGGGGTTAGGCTTTTGCATGAAAATAATAGGTTGAGGGTAATTCTCTTTATGTGCTGTAATTCTTTGCAATAAAGATTTGGTTTTAGTCGGTTGGCAGCTGGAGAAGTATTAGGAATATTTTTTCTTATGCAGGATGATACGGGTGAGTCTTGAACTGAAAGCCGGGCAGGGAAAGAAGGGAGCTAGGAAAGGTGGAATGTATATTGAAATATTTTGCAAATTTTCTGCAATTAAACTGATTGTGGGGCTTTTGACCAGAGATCGACCAGAAAAGAGAGTTTCGAGAGTTTGATATTAGGCTGGAAGGCTTGAGAATAATGGTGCCCAGGGGCGGAATCGAACCGTCGACACGAGGATTTTCAGTCCTCTGCTCTACCGACTGAGCTACCTGGGCACTATATTTTCTACTACTTATAAA
>Ga0209707_1000712_pt1 | contig 19476 bp, 14 predicted proteins | sample EN4Hudsemesocosm_FD_184630 | JGI IMG/M metagenome (GOLD analysis project Ga0209707, IMG submission 184630) | Methane-oxidizing microbial communities from mesocosms in the Hudson Canyon - EN4B Hudson Canyon (SPAdes) (version 2) | ecosystem: Environmental > Aquatic > Marine > Cold seeps | place... | reverse complement strand
TCCGCATAAAACTTTTATACGAGTCGTCTTTTTCGCCATCCCTGCGTTAAAAATAATTTCAAAATGCTCATTTACATTAGCTTTTTCAATTATTTTTGCCTTGTCCTGACAAAAAATACTTATCGTAAAAATGTTTTAATAAACTTTCTAATTTAAAATTCTCAAACAAATACGCCCCTGAAGTCATTTGACTTCAGGGGCGTATTTTAAAACCTAACCTTGCTATCGATAAATGACGATGGCATGGTGTTATACATATTCTTTATTGCTGTTAGCAAGGGCTTAACGACGTAAACCTAGGCTAGCAATTAATTCACGGTAACGAACGATGTCTTTCTTTTTCAAGTAATCCAACATTTTACGACGACCACTTACCATTTTTAATAGACCTTGGCGTGAGTGATGATCATGGATGTTTGTTTTGAAATGTTCTGAAAGATCCGCGATGCGTGCTGTTAACAAAGCAATTTGTACTTCAGCTGAACCAGTATCGCCTTCTGAGCGTTGGTACTTACCGATTACTTCTTTTGTTTGTTCTAGTGATAATGACATTAAAAACTCCAACTTTATTGTGTAGCACTTGTTAGTTTTGGCTACGAGTTAAATTCTGGATTATCCCAGCATGCTATTCTCAAGCAGACCAAAATACCCAACCATTCAAAAACGGCAATTTTACCGACTTTTTATTATAGAAACAAGCCTTTATACCCAATCTAATTGAATATACTATTGTGAATGATCCACAAAGACCCGCTTTGGTGCTACAACGCCTTGTTCCGACATTTCGCCAAGACCTAGAAACGTTTTTTCCATATCAAATAATCTAACATTTGCGGATGTATATGCTTGTTCGACCTTAATTGTCTGACCATGCCTTAGGGCTATAACCATCTCATTACTTGCCATGACCTCTGGCCATTCAGGCAAAGCATCTTCTGTTGGTAGCAACTCAGCATCTAAGGCATTAAGCCCCTTTTCTGCAATATGTTCTAATTGTTCAATCGAGATTGCTTGTTGCTGCGTATAACCTGCAGCATCAGTACGGCGAAGCATAACAACATGTCCGCCTGAACCAAGTGCGTGGCTAATATCTTCAACTAAAGTACGAATATAAGTCCCTTTGCTACATCGCACAGCTAAGGTAAAACTTTCTTTCGTTATCGATAATAGCTGAATATCATAAATCGTAATTCGACGAGACTTACGTTCAACTTCAATACCTTGTCGTGCCAATTTATAAAGTGGCTGACCTTTGTATTTTAGTGCCGAAAACATAGGGGGGACTTGATCTTGTTCGCCCATGAAGTTTGGTAATAAAGCTAAAATTGTTTGTTCGTTAAACTCAGGTATGTCAGAAGTTGATAGCACTTCACCATCAGAGTCACCACTATCTGTGACTTCACCTAACTTACAGGTCACGTGGTATGCCTTATCGGCATCTAATAGATAAGAGGAAACTTTAGTTGCTTCACCCAAACAGATAGGTAAAACACCTGTTGCTAGGGGATCAAGCGCACCTGTATGACCTGCTTTTTTAGCATCAAATAGGCGCTTAACTTGTTGCAATACATGGTTTGAACTTCGACCAGTTGGTTTATCAATGATCACAATACCGGTGATATTGCGACCTTTCTTGTTTCGACGGCCCATCTATTCTTCTTCAGGTAGGTCTTTATTCGCCTTGGCGATTAACTCGTCCATCTGAAAACCATGTTCTAATGATTTATCGTAGTGGAATCGTAATTCAGGAATATTACGTAGTTCAACACGCCCAGCAAGATTACGTCGTAGATATCCTGCTGCATTTCTTAAACCAGCTAAACATTCTTTAACATCTTGATCAGAGTCAACACCATTCAAGCGCGTTACAAATACTTTGGCATATTTCATATCAGAAGTGACGTCAACATGAGATACCGTTACCAATCCCACTCGAGGATCAGATACATCTTGTTGAATCATTTGGGCTAACTCGCGCATAACGAGTTGCCCAATTCGATTTGTTCTGCTGAATTCTCTTGCCATTATAGTTTCGGCGTCACAAGAACACGTTCAAAGACTTCAATCTGATCGCCAGGTTTAACATCTGTGTAATTCTTAACACCGATACCACACTCAACACCAGATTGAACTTCATTCACATCATCTTTAAAGCGACGTAATGATTCAAGCTCACCTTCGTAAATAACGACGTTATCACGTAGAACACGTATTGGATTAGTACGTCTAACAACACCTTCTGTTACCAAACAACCCGCGATATCACCAAACTTAGGAGAACTAAATACATCATCAACACGAGCAAGACCAATGATTTCATCTTTGTAAACAGGCTCTAACATTCCTGTCATTGCTTGTGTTACTACATCAATTAAGTCATAGATAATACTAAAGTATTGAACATCTAGGCCTTTCTCAGCAATGATTCGACGAGCTGTATTATCAGCACGAACATTAAAGCCGATTAAGATAGCATTTGCAGACGCAGCTAATTGAGCATCTGTTTCGTTAATACCACCGACGCCTGTTGCAACAATACGTACTTTTACTAGGTCAGTTGAAAGATTCAACAAGCCTTGGCTTACCGCTTCAGCGCTGCCATGAACATCAGCTTTAACAACAACGTTCAATGTCTTAACATCGCCTGATTCCATTTGATTAAACATCTCATCAAGTTTCGCAGCTTGTTGTTGTGCCATTTGTAATTCACGAGCTTTCGTTTTACGTAATGTAGCGATTTCACGAGCTGCACGTTCATTTGCCACAACTTGTAATTCATCACCTGATGCCGGCGTGCCTGATAGACCTAAAACCTCAACAGGTGTTGACGGTGTTGCCGATGTTAATGCTTTTGCATTTTCATCCAATAAAGAACGAATACGACCATATTCTTGGCCGACAACAACGATATCGCCTTTATTTAAAGTACCACGTTGTACTAATACAGTAACAATCGTACCGCGGCCTTTATCTAAACGTGCTTCAATAACAGTACCTTTAGCTGGACCTGTTATTGGTGCTGTCAATTCTAACATTTCAGCTTGTAATGAAATGGTATCTAACAATTCATCAACACCTTGGCCTGTTAATGCTGAAACAGGTACAAACGGTACGTCACCACCCCAATCTTCAGGGATAACATCATGATTACCTAGTTCTGTTTTCACACGGTCAGGGTTAGCTTCTTCTTTATCCATTTTGTTAACAGCAATAATTAACAAAGAACCCGCTTCTTTTGCATGTTTCACAGCTTCAATCGTTTGTGGCATAACACCATCATCTGCTGCAACAACTAATACAACGATATCCGTTACTTTTGCACCACGTTGACGCATTTCAGTAAAGGCAGCATGTCCTGGCGTATCTAGAAATGCAACTTGACCACGACTTGTTTCAACTCTGTAAGCACCAATGTGCTGAGTAATACCACCTGCTTCACCCGTAGTCACTTTAGTGCTTCGAATGTAATCTAGTAGTGATGTTTTACCATGGTCAACATGACCCATAACAGTAACGACAGGTGCACGAGTAACTTCTTCACCCGCTTCATCATCAGTAGTCATTAATGCTAACTCATCTTCATTTTCTAAAGCTGGTTTTGCAATATGTCCCATTTCTTCAATCACGATAACAGCTGTATCTTGATCAAGAGATTGGTTGATTGTTGCCATTTGGCCTAAGCCCATTAAGGCTTTGATAACTTCTGCAGCTTTAACAGACATACGTAGTGCTAAATCAGACACACTAATTGTTTCAGGAACATCAACCTCATGAACTACAGGGGCTGTTGGTAATGTAAAGCCATGTTCTTCTGAAGATTCCATAACGGCTGTAGATGGCTGTTGTGCACCTTTACCTTTTTTCTTCTTACGACGGCCTTTACCTTTTGAAACGTGTAATTCTTCACGGTCTTTACCACCCGCTTTACGCTCATTACGACCACCACGACGAGCCGGAGCTTCTTTAGTGCCAGGACTAGCAGGATCTGCTGCTTTTTTCGTAGCCGCTTCTTTTGCTTTACGCGCCTCTTTTTGTTCTTTTGCTTTAGCTTCTGCCACTTTTTTAGCTTCAGCACGTTCTTTCTCAAGCTTAGCTTCTTCTATTCTTGCTTTTTTACGTTCTACAAGTGCTTTTTCTGCTTCAAGACGAGCCAGATTAGCTGCTCGACGTTTTGCATCAGCTTCTTCAAGTTTCTTATGAGCAATTTGAGATGCTGTCAGCTTAGGTTCTGCAGGCTTGGCAACTTTTTTAGCTTCTTCAGCTTTTTTAGCTTTCGATTTAGGCTTACTTTCTTCTTCAGCTTTAGCTTTAGCTTCTTCTGCTAATGCTTTTTTCTCTTCTTCAGCTGCAAGGCGTGCTTCTTCAGCTGCTTGTTTCTCAGCTTCGACCGCTGCTTCAACTACCGCTGCTTCACGCTGAGCATCTGCTGCTTCTTGCTTTTGACGAGATGCTTCTTCATCTTTAATTTTTTTCAGCTCTTCATCTTTAATGCGCTGCTCTTCAAGCCGTGCATCTTCAATTACTTTTTCTTCAGCTTCTTTTTGGCGCTGTAATTCAGCTTCAGCTTCTGCTTCTTCAGCTGGTGTGCGTTTCACAAATGTACGTTTTTTACGTACTTCCACGCTAACACTTTTGCTACCACGACGAGCTGCATTACTGCCTAGTTTTATTTCACTAACAGACTTGCGCTTAAGTGTAATCTTTTTAGAAGGTTCAGCACCTTCTTCTTCAGATTTCCCATGTCGCTGTTGCAGGAAGCTTAGTAATGTTTGCTTCTGTTCTTCAGTAATCAAAGCATCTGAATTTGAAACAGTAACGCCAGCTTCAGCAAGCTGTTCGACTAAATGTTCACCTGAGACGCCAACGCTGTCTGCTAGGTCTTTAACCTTAATATCACTCATCTAGTTATTCCCCTGCCTCATCATCTTCGCCATCAGCAAACCATGTTTCTCGAGCATTCATGATTAATGTACCAGCTAATTTTTCATCCATTCCATCGAGCTCTGTTAATTCATCAACAGATTGGTCACCCAAATCATCGACAGTAGTAATTCCTTTACTTGCTAGTGTCAGGGCAATCGATTTCGTAATCCCTTTCAAAGCAAGTAAATCTGCTGCTGGCTCAGCAGTTTCTAATTCTTCTTCATTTGCAATTGCTTTCGTCAACAATACATCTCGTGCTCTCGCTCGAAGCTCAGCAACGATATCAGCATCAAACTCTTCAATTGCTAACATTTCTTCTTCTGCGACATAAGCCACTTCATCTAAGCTGGAGAAGCCTTCTTGTGCGAGAATTAAAGCAACATCTTCGTCTACATCAAGGTCTTTCATAAAGACTTCGATTAAACCACCGATTTCAGTTTCTGATTTTTTATCAGCATCTGAAGACGACATAACGTTTAATACCCAACCTGTTAATTGACTTGCTAGGCGAACGTTTTGACCTCCACGGCCAATTGCTTGAGACAACTGTTCATCTTCAACCGCAATATCCATGCTGTGAGCATCTTCATCAACAACGATTGATAATACTTCAGCTGGAGCCATTGCATTAATTGCAAATCGTGCAGGCTCTTCATCCCAAACGATAATATCAACACGCTCGCCCGCTAATTCATTCGTTACGGCTTGAACACGTGAACCACGCATACCAACACAAGCACCGACAGGATCAATACGTGCTTCTTTCGCTTCTACTGCAATCTTAGCTCGTAGGCCAGCATCACGTGCAGCAGCTTTAACTTCAATCATGCCATCACTGATTTCTGGAACTTCTAACTTGAACAATTCAATAAGAAGTTCAGGAGCCATACGACTAATTAATAGTTGAGGACCACGACCATCTGCACGAATCTCTTTTAAATAACCTCGAACACGGTCACCAGCTCTGAAGCTTTCACGTGGAATCATTTCTTCACGAGGAATAAAGGCTTCAGCATTACCACCCAAATCAAGTGTCACATTACCACGCTCTACACGTTTAACTGTTCCGTGAACTAGTTGACCTAGTTTATCTTGATATTGTTCAACGACTTGTGCACGTTCTGCTTCTCGTACTTTTTGCACGATAACTTGTTTTGCAGTTTGCGCTGCAATTCGACCAAAAGCAACAGAATCCATTGGCTCTATAATATAAGCATCAACTTCAATATCTGCTTGTTTTTCTAGGGCATCACTTAGTTTGATTTGTGTTTCTGGCGACTCAAGCTCTTCTTCAGAATCTTCAACAACTAACCACTGACGAAATGTTTCGTAATCTCCTGTCTCACGATCAATCACAACGCGAGCATCAAGCTCACTATCGTTGCCTTTGCGTGTTGCCATTGCCAACGCAGCTTCTATCGCTTGGAAAATAACCTCTTTTCCTACGCCTTTTTCATTCGATACTGCATCAACAACCAGTAAGATTTCTTTATTATTCATTATTCCCCCAGTGGACTTTTACTAAAACCCAACTAAACCTGTCTCGATCAACTGCTAATAATACGCTTTTTTTTAAGCAACCAGTCTTGCTTTCGCCATTTTTGTTAGTGGCAAAGCATATTCTTCACCATCAACTACAACTAATATCTCGCCATCATCAAAGCCTTGTAAAGCTCCTTTGAAATTTCGACGACCTTGTACGGGCAATTTCATAGAAATTTTAACTTCGCTACCTGCAAAACGCTCAAAGTCTCTCGCTTTAAATAATGGGCGGTCAAAACCAGGAGAAGAAACTTCTAAAGAATAGGCACTACTAATAGGATCTTCTACTTCTAAAATCCCACTCACCTGATGACTAACTCGTTCACAGTCTTCTATACCAATGCCTTGTTCAGCATCTATATAAATACGCAAAACAGTATTACTACCATTCTTTATATATTCAATACCCACCAACTCATAACCCAGCGATTCGATCGGTAATTCAATTAATTGTTCTATTTGGTCACTTACAGCCATAATTACGTAAAAAAAAAGGGCCCATGGCCCAATTTTCAAATCTCCAGATAAACAAAAACCCCATAAAGGGGCTCTGTAATTCAAGTGGTAGCGGGGGCTGGATTTGAACCAACGACCTTCGGGTTATGAGCCCGACGAGCTACCAGACTGCTCCACCCCGCACCTGATTAAGCAGAGAATTATACGGCTATTAATCTAAGCTTGCAAGGGAAGATTCAATTATCTTTTAACTTTCTTGTTAGGGTATTACGTCCCCACCCTAATAACTTGGCAGCTTCTTGTCTTTTACCAGCAGTTTTTTCTAATGCAACCTCCATCAGTAACTGTTCAACCATCGGCACAACATCAGATAAAGTACCATCTTGGCCCGTCAGTGCTTTTTGTGCTGCCCACTGTTTAAATAATATTTGCCAACTACCAGACCCTTTTACTTCAACAGAAGCTTCGGTCATTAACTCACTCGGTAAGTCATCTATTTGTACTATTTTTGCTGGGGACATCACCGTCAGCCATCGACAAGTATTTTCTAACTGTCTAACATTACCTGGCCAGGCTAACTGACTAAGATAATTTTCAACCTCTGGTGAGAGTATTTTTGCAGAAACGATTAATTCGGTTGCTGCCTTATTTAAAAAATAACTCGCTAAGGCAGGTATATCTTCCCGTCGCTCTCTTAAAGCAGGGATCTGTATTCTAATCACATTCAAGCGATGAAATAAATCTTCCCTAAATTCTCCACGTTCAACACGCTCTTCTAGGTTTTGGTGTGTTGCTGCAACAATTCTGACATCAGCTCGGACAGCACTATGTCCTCCAACACGGAAAAATTCACCGTCAGACAAAACTCTTAACAGTCTAGTCTGAAGTTCAATTGGCATATCACCAATTTCATCTAAAAATAATGTACCACCATCAGCCTGTTCAAAGCGCCCTTTTCGCATGGCGTGGGCTCCCGTAAAGGCGCCTTTTTCATGACCGAATAATTCTGACTCCATTAATTCTTTTGGAATCGCAGCCATATTTAAAGCAATAAAGGGAGAGCTTCGACGAGGGCTATGTTTGTGTAGTGCATTAGCGACAAGCTCTTTACCCGTTCCTGACTCGCCATTGATTAAAACAGTAATATTTGAACGAGCTAAACGACCAATAGATCTAAACACCTCTTGCATGGCAGGCGCTTCACCAATTATTTCCATGCCTAGTGCGGCAGGCTCCTCTTCTGTAAAGGTTTGCTCATCAAGATGTTCAATTGCTCGTTGAACAAGTTCAACGGCTTCATCCACATCAAAAGGTTTGGGTAAATATTCAAACGCCCCGCCCTCATATACTGATACAGCACTATCTAAATCTGAGTAGGCTGTCATGATAATAACGGGTAAATCAGGTTTACTTTGTTTAATCTCTGCCAATAATTCTAAGCCACTGATACCTGGCATACGAATATCGCTCACCAAAACATCTGGTATACCAGTTTTGAGAGCATCCAATACTTCACTTGCATTTTCAAATGCTCGCACATTGATATCAACAGATTCTAATGACTTTTCTAATACCCAACGTATTGAGCGATCATCATCAACAACCCACACGTTTGATTTTCTAGTCACGCGATTGCTCCAGAGGGAATGTTACGGAAAAAATAGTGCATCCAGGCTGACTTACACATGAAATCATTCCTTTATTACGTTGAATTAAATTTTGAACTAAATAAAGACCCAAACCCGTTCCTTCTGCTCGACCAGTTACTAAGGGAAAAAACATACTTTCTTGTAGATCTTTAGGTATACCAGGACCATTATCTTCAATATCAATACGGACACCTAAACGATATCGTTTCTGTTCAATACTGATATTGCGAACAGCTCTCGTTCTCAACACAATTTCGCCCGCACCGTGTAATGCTTGTACAGCATTTCTAATAATGTTGAGAAAAACCTGAACTAATTGATCAAAATCGACATAAAGATCGGGAATACTAGGATCATAATCACCTTTAATCACAAGACGATTATCTACCTCAGCAAAGACCAGTTGTCTAACACGCTGTAAAGTTTCATGAATGTTTACCGATGTATATTCTGGCTGATGATGAGAACCCAGCATTTTTGTCATCAAGTTTTGTAAACGATCTGCTTCACTTATTATGATACTGGTATATTCTTTTAAATCATCTGAATCTAATTGACGCTCCAATAACTGAGCGGCCCCTCTTAAACCGCCTAATGGATTCTTTATCTCATGAGCAAGACCGCGTAGAACCTGCTGTTGAGTATGCAGGCTCTCATCTCGACTAATACGCTGTTGGAAATCTAGCTGTGCTAACTCTAACAAGATATATGGCTCTTCAGAATCGACAAGCTCAACCATTTTGATCGAACAATCGGCAACGATATCACCTTTGCTAGGTATATATAGTTTGACCTCTCGCTCAATCAGTTCTCGTCCAGTTTGTTGAACTCGTTCTAAGCCTGTCAATAACTCACAATCCCCCATTAATAAGGCTTGAATAGGGATTGATGAAGCCTGCCTTTGACTCATTCCAAACAATATTTCTGCTGCTGAATTAAGTTTATTGACTCGCAGGGCACCATCCATCACAACAATGGCAGTAGAAAGGTTTTCAACAATATCCTGACAGGGAAGTAGCTTTGTCATTATAGGGATTTAAGTAAGATCTTATTCATGTTTTTCATAGGAGCAAATAACGATCCAACTCTATTATAATTTAGGAGAAATAATATAAGCACTTGTATTGAATCACATTTTTTAACGTTTAGTAAAAACTAAGACACGTCAGCATGCTTTTAAACTGTAATGCCTCAGTTACTACGCACCATAATAGTGCATCAATCCTTGTTTTGTTATTTTAGTGTACAACAGACCGTCGGTGGACATGAAATAAAACAGACTTACTCTTTTTAAGAACCTTACCCGTTTTATCTACAACAGAAACAACTAGGATATGACTTCCCCGTTCTATTTCTGCTAATGTTGTTGATGTTAATGTGGATGCTTTTCCAACTGGCTTGCCATCTAATTTAAATTGCAACTTATCAGTTCTTTTAGCATTCAGTACTGGGGAAATATTGACTGTGACAGTGATACTTTCAGGGTTCTGAAAAGATTCATTTTGAGCTGGACTTGTAATACTGACTTGATATTTAGGTATTACAACAACTGTATCTTCGGCAGTTTCTTCAGGCGTTAAAGGAGGAATAATAACGGGAGGTGTATAACTTGGCGCAATATCAATAATCACTTCTTCAGCATTATCATCTGCAACATCTGTAAAGACGACATTGCCATCTTTATCCACAGTTCTATATACCTGAGCTTGGGCAATAGATCCAATAAGCAGTATCAATAAAAGTCCATATTTCATTCACGCATCATATGCCACTCGTTAAGCATCTGCAACTTTCACACATAAAAAAACGCCCCCATATTGCTATGGAGGCGTTTTTTGTTACGATTTATTCGAAGGTCGAATTAAACGCTGTAGTATAAATCAAACTCAGCAGGGTGAGTTTCCATACGTAAACGTGTTACTTCTTCCATCTTAAGCTCGATGAAAGCATCGATCGTATCATCAGTGAAAACACCACCTTCTGTTAAGAATGCACGATCTTTATCTAAAGCTTCTAATGCTTGATCTAAAGAATAACAAACTTGTGGAATTGCAGCTTCTTCTTCAGGAGGCAAATCATATAGATCTTTATCCATAGCATCGCCAGGGTGAATCTTGTTTTTGATACCATCAAGACCAGCCATTAACAAAGCAGCAAATGATAAATATGGGTTTGCAGTTGAATCACCAAAACGAACCTCTACACGACGGCCTTTTGGATTATTAACAAAAGGAATACGAATTGACGCAGAGCGGTTACGAGCTGAGTATGCCAACATGATTGGTGCTTCAAAACCAGGTACTAAACGTTTGTAGCTGTTTGTACTTGAGTTAGTGAATGCATTCAATGCTTGAGCATGCTTGATAACACCACCGATGTAATACAATGCAGTTTCAGATAAACCACCGTATTTGTTACCAGAGAATAAGTTTTCGCCGTCTTTAAATAAAGACATGTGAACATGCATACCGTTACCGTTATCACCAACGATTGGTTTAGGCATAAATGTCGCTGTTTTACCGTAAGCATGAGCAACGTTATGAACAACATATTTTAATTGTTGAACTTCGTCTGCTTTTTTAACTAAAGTATTAAACTTAGTACCGATTTCACATTGTCCAGCAGTTGCAACTTCATGATGATGCACTTCAGTTACTTGACCCATTTCTTCAAGTGTTAAACACATTGCAGAGCGGATATCTTGTAGTGAATCGACTGGAGGAACTGGGAAGTAACCTCCTTTAACGCCTGGACGGTGACCTTTGTTACCATCAGCATATACTTTTTCAGTATTCCAAGAAGATTCGTCAGAATCTACTTTGAAGAATGAACCTGAAATATCACTAGCCCAACGAACGTCATCAAAGATGAAGAATTCATTTTCAGGACCAAAGTAAGCTGTGTCGGCCATACCTGTAGCTTGCATATGTGCTTCAGCACGATGAGCAACACTACGTGGATCACGTTCATAACCTTGCATAGTTGCAGGCTCGATAACATCACAGCTGATGATTAATGTTGTGTCATCCATGAAAGGATCTAAAACTGCAGTTTCAGGATCTGGCATCAAAATCATATCTGATTCGTTAATACCTTTCCAACCAGCAACAGATGAACCATCAAACATATTACCTTCTGTGAAGGTATCTTCATCAATGCTGTGCGCAGGGAAAGTAACATGTTGTTCTTTACCGCGTGTATCTGTGAAACGGAAATCTACAAATAAGATATCCTCATCTTTAATCATTTGAAGCACATTTTCGACTGACATTAATCTTTCTCCAATTTAAAATTTTTGTACTTTATATAGTGTGGTGCAAAATACGCATCTAAGTAGAGCACAAACTGAGCCAACTTTAATATAACTATAAATCAATTAGTTATCTATTTTCGGCAAAAATACTAGCACCAAAATGGTGCAAATAACCTCTTTAGCACTAATTTAGTGCTATCCACCAACACGTACTGTAATGGTTAATTCATCTTCATTTTCTTCATGGCCTAGAATCGTATGACCGTTGATTCTAGCCCATGCAGGAATATCACTTAATGCACCTGGATCGGTACAAATTACTGCTAATATATCACCCTCAGATAATTCTTTTACCTTATTTTGTGTTTTGATAACGGGCATCGGACATAACATGCGTCTAGCATCTAATTCAAAATGGCTCATACATGCCACTCCTCAAGCACTTGCTCAACGGTTAGTGGCTTAATATTAATTGTTTGAACCTCTTCACCGGGCACAGAAATTTCTACTTCAACTGCTTCAGCATCACGACCTTGGCCATAGCGTGCGACAACACCGGCAGCTAATTCATAGTCTTCAGCTTCAATTTTGCCATCAATCATGCAGAGTGGGCCGTTATGACTCACAACTTGAATCGTGACAAATTGCTTGCGGTAACCTTCTAAATATTTACTTTCACCTGCATCACGAGAAATGATCATTTTAAACTCTGGTTTAGGTCTAAGATGACGACCTACTTTGAGTAGCATAATGTCATCCATTTCATATTCACGAGTGCCTCGGCCTTCCCATAAATCTACTAATTTATCGGAATAGTTTTTATCAGTTAAGAAACAACAGCCGCCCGCAGGTGAAGCATAATCGGTGAAACCATACTGTTTGGCTAAGGCCATTTGTGGCTTACGGTTACGACCATGAAAATCATATAATTTCTCACGATCAACCCAACCTTCAAGTTCCGGTTTAGTTTCAGGTAAATTCTTCGCACATAAAGGTCTCAATAAAATGTCATCAGCACCCGACTCACCAGCAACAATTGGCATGACCTCTTTACGTTGAGACATTGGCCGTTGACCAATGACTTCACCGGTAATAATAAAGTCAAAACCATCTTTACGGTTTTCTTTAACCCACTCAACAGCCTTACTGACCATGAAGATCTTACAATCTAAACAGGGGTTCATGTTCGCGCCATAACCATGTTTAGGATTTAATAAGACATCTTTATATTCTTCAATAACATCAACAATATGAAGTTTAATGCCTAATTGCTCTGCCGCCCATAAAGCATTATTACGCTTTTGTTTGTCTTTATCATGGTTACGAATGGCATGTGTATGCCCTTCAACACAAAAACCTGTGTAAAAGTTAATACCTTCTACTTCTATGCCTTGCTCTTGCAACACACGTACGGCTAATAGAGAATCTAAACCACCTGATATTAAGGCAATCGCCTTATGTTTCTTTGTCATTTTAAAATGATGCCTTAAAATTGTAATTTTTTTGTGAGTGCAAGGTAGCCTCGCACGGAAAGCCGCAGTGAACAGTCAGTACATGAGTACGATGCTAACGCCTCAATTGCAGAAAAAGTGCACTTTTGAGGTGTCATTTTTATGCTGTTCCACCTACTGTTAGCCCATCTATTTTCAGTGTCGGTTGACCAACACCTACTGGGACACTTTGCCCTTCTTTACCACAGTTACCAACACCTGTATCAAGCTCTAAATCATTGGCAACCATACTGATTCTGCTCATGACTTCTGGGCCATTACCAATCAAAGTCGCCCCTTTTACAGGCTGGGTAATTTGTCCATTTTCAATTAAATATACTTCACTTGTTGAGAATACAAATTTACCTGAGGTGATATCTACTTGCCCACCACCAAAATTAGCGGCGTAAATTCCTTTCTCAACGGATGCAATCACTTCTTCAGGCTCATGTTCACCCGGCAGCATATAAGTATTGGTCATCCTCGGCATAGGTAGATGAGCATAAGACTCGCGTCTCCCGTTACCTGTACTTCGTGTTCCCATTAAGCGCGCATTATGCTTATCCTGCATATAGCCCGTTAATTTACCTTTTTCGATCAAGGTTGTATTTTCTGTTGGCACACCTTCATCATCTACAGATAAAGAGCCTCGTCGATCTTGCAGCGTGCCATCATCAACCACCGTACAAAGTGGTGATGCCACCATCTCACCCATTCGGCCAGAAAAGGCGGAACTTCCTCGACGATTAAAGTCACCTTCAAGTCCATGACCCACGGCTTCGTGTAATAGTACGCCAGGCCAACCTGAAGCTAAGACTACCGTCATCGTTCCTGCTGGCGCATCAACAGCATCAAGATTAACGATTGCTTGTCGAACAGCCTCTTTTGCATAAGTTGAAGCTAAGTCATTATCCTGAAAGTATCGGTAATCTAAACGGCGACCACCTCCGGCACTACCTCGTTCGCGACGGCCATTTGATTCAACAATAACAGATACATTCATTCGTACTAAAGGTCGAATATCGGCAGCAAACGTACCATCACTCGCTGTCACAAGGACCGTGTCTAATCCGCCAGCCAAACTCACATTCACTTGGGTAACGCGAGGATCGGCAGCACGAGCAGTTGCATCTGCCTGTTTCAATAAGTCTAGTTTTTGCTCTACTGACAATACAGAAAGTGGATCATGTTCAGCGTAATACTGCGGAGAAATCGTTCGCTTCCATGCCTGTACTTTGCCATCAGCTCCTTGCCTGGAGATAGCTCTAGCTGCTTTCGCCGCATCTTGTAAGGCAGGTAATATCAAGTCATCAGAGTAGGCAAAACCTGTTTTTTCACCGCTGCATGCACGAACACCAACACCTTGCTCGATATGATAACCACCATCTTTGACAATGCCATCTTCTAACATCCAGTTTTCTTGCCGTGATTGCTGAAAATAAAGATCAGCATAATCCACTCCCCTAGACATTGTTAAAGCAAGTGTTTGCTCTAAATTTAGCTCTGTAAGGCCTGCAGGAAGAAGTAACTGTTGATTAACTTGGTCGAATAAAGAATCGGTCATGTAGGGACACTGTTTGTACTAAAGAGAGAGATCATATCAGAACTTCATATCTACCAACAGTTTAGTACAAAACTATTTACGTTATCATGAAGTTACTATTTCATACCTATATCACTTTTTGTTAACTCTAATTCTTTCAACACTTGTTTTATTGTTTTGCCGACAAACTTTCCTGTTTTACCTGCATATTCCATCATCTGGAATATATTCAACCAATACTCTCTTGGTGCTTTTCCTTCTCGAATTGTTTTAGAAAACTCGACTTCGAATGAGGTGTAACCAAAAATATTGACTTCTGCTATAGCGATAACAGGGATCATGGCATTATTTGTGAGAAGTGGACTTGTCTTATTTTTATCTAATAACTTAAGTTTGCTGAGTTTTTCGACAATCTCTTGTTCAGAGGGATCCCAAGCAATCATTGGCAGAATGAATCGTGGAATATCTTTCTTTTTGAATTTACTTCTATCAAACCAATAACTCATTTCAGTCTGATCATACAATTCGTCTAAGGTAATATCGCAATATCTAGTCAGAGGATTCAGTTCTTCAGCCTCAGTAAACTCCACCCCAATATCACCATAGACATTTTCCACTTGGTTTTTTGCTAAACCGCATATAACTAGTGGAGCTCCAAACTTGGCAGCAAAGTTTCTTGCACTATCAAAAATAATTTCACCATCGACTAAATCAACTAAGCTGTAGTTTCCCTGCTGTTTAATTAATTTAAATGCTTTATTGAATGTCTTCTTTATAAAGCGCTTACTTACATCGTATTTCAGGTAATCAATATTAAAATGACTCAGAACTGTCTTTGCATTTTCTAGTGCAATGGGACTCATAAATCCTGTATCCACTAATAGAGCAAGTAACCTTAAGTCAGGATAAGTCTCTTTTAGCTCATTAAGCAGATAAGTACTGTCCTTACCACCACTAAATAATAATATGGCATCCCACTGAGATCCTTTGCCAACTGAATTTTTCAGGAGCTTATCGATCTGTTTTATATTTTGGACAGAATTTGTATTTTCCTGAACTTGCTGCTGTAAATTATCATTAAACTCATGACACTGTTCACAAATACCATCATCACATATTTCAACCGCTTTCTCAGATAAGACACAATGGCTGCAACGTTTTGATAATGACTTCTTAATGAAAAAACGTATTAAAGGCCAAATATATTTAGCAGTAATATGAGTAATGTAAGCTTCTGTTCTTAATTTGAAATTATTCATAATCAGTACTCCTGTACAGTCTTACTTCCATGCTCAAAAAATATTATGTAAAAATTCTCTTATTTAATTATTTTGTTACTGTGCTGGGTTAACAACAGTTAATTGAGGGTCATCCCATGGTCCCGTTAAATTATAGGTATAACTGATTAGGTTAACGATGTTTTTACCAAAAAGTTTGCCTGATAATTTATCCACAACCAGAAGTGCTGCACCTACACCTAGACCAATTGGTCCACCTGCCACTGCTCCGGCTAATGGTAAGGTTGAGGAGACATTAGGAGTCACTTTAACTTGCTGGTCATACTGCTGATTAACAAGGTCAACAGGACCCGACATTTCAATTTTAGCGGCCGCACCTTTTAGGGTTAAGTTATCCGTAACTGCATGACCATTGGCTAACTTAAAGTCTCCTTTGATTGAGTCAAAAGTAAAGCCAGAAGAAAATAAATCACTAAAGTCTAATGATAATCGTCGGGGCAATGCTGCAATACTCATCAAGCCAAAAATACGTCCAGCAGCACCAGGTTCAATCTCATTCAGCTTACCTTTGCCCATTGTCACATTGATCTGGCCTGTCACTTTTTCAGTGGAGAATGCAAAAGGCTGATCTGGCCATGCAAGAGCAACTGTTAATTTGTTACTTTCAGATTCTATTACTTGCTGATAGCCAAAGTTACTAAGCAAGCCAGCTAAATCATCACTTTCTATTTGCAGTGCAAGACTCGACTTTTGTCCCGTAGATGATTGTTGCCAAGAGCTACTATTCTCGATTATTCCTGCATTAAACACTGTTGATACCAATGAGGCAGAATCTATAGACCATGTTTGTGCATTTCGACTAGCCTGTAATTCTAATGCCCCCAAGTTAATATCATCAACTATTAGTGAAGTAATATTAATATTCATGGCCGGCCATAAACTCACTTCTGATTCAGCTTGCTCATCCTCTTCACTACTAGATTCTGGTAATGATAAAACTAACTGGTCAAGATTGAGTTCCAAAGGCACCGAACCATTAAAGTCTGATGGCCAATAAATAGAACCTTTAGTTTGATCACTATTTAAATTGACACGCCAACCTTGACCATCTTTATTAATTGAATAGTTGAGTGATGTTAATTTTTGATCAAAGCCAGTCAGTGAATTAATAGTCATTGAAACATCATCTATACTCGATAGCAGGCTATTGTTTTTTGTTTCTCCTAAACCTTTTGACCAGTCAAGCCAATCATCAATTGATAACTCAGCCAATTTTCCCCGTATTTTAATGCCATTTTGGGGTAACTCCGCCAGCTCTTCACCAAATTTAATCGCAGCACGTATACCCTCATTATTAGGCGCGGCAATGACATTAACTTCTTTACCATATTTAAATGAATAGATTAGTTCATTTTCAGTATTATTCATTGTGGCAGTCAGTTTATGTTTATCCCCTATCGATTTTGTGAATGGTTTGGGCATATCAATAGCAAGACCTTTTAAATCACTAGTCAATTTAGTATTTATGTAAAAATCACCAATCGTTTTTTCTAATACGGTTATATCAACTTTATAGTCGGCTTCACCATTAATAAATGGTGGAACCTTTTCAGGCCAAAGTGATTTTATTTCCTTAGTTGCAACACTACCCCGTAATGTTACTTTAGTATGCTCACTCTCCGGTTTCACATTAATATTGACCGGTTCATTGAATAATCTCGCTGAAATATTCTCTGCAGATACACCATTATTATCAAAGTGTAACTGTCCATTTACGTTCATTAACCCTAAAGTATTTAAGGCTGTATGCTGTAACTTACTTTCTATAAAACTTACAAACCCCGATGCTTGCGTTTTATCAGTATCAGCCAAAGGCACCATAAGGTTTAAATAAATATTACTTCCCCCTGTAAGCTCTACTGACTTAAGGGCACTGCCAAACCGTTCATTCAATGGACTGTTTTGTATAAACAAAGCAGCCTGTTTGCTTGTTCCAGTTAAATCTCCATCAACTGTAAGAATAGGCTCAGCTTCATTCAATTTGGTAATGATCGTCGTGACATCAGCAAAGGCAAAGTCCGATATTTTCCCTTGCTGACTTTTTATAGTTAAATCATGTCCATGGCCTTCTATCGTCCCTGTGACATTAAATAGATCTGGCCAATCAGGAGCATAATGTAACTGTACATCTTCAACATTTAACAACATATTAAAGAAACCAGCATCTGCATCACCTTTATATGGAAAGGATGATAGTTTGCCTACCCATTCAATATCACCATCCACAATTTTTCCATCTTGGAATGCTTTATTTGACCAGTTTTTAAATGATTCACTAAGTATTTTTTGAGGAACATAATTTTGCCAAGTTGCCACTTTAAATTCTTCTAATTTTATCTTAATGGCATTAATAATCTCACCATCGGCTTGTTGCTCAATTTGTCCATCTAGTTGTAATGTTAGGTCATCATTCCAAACTCTGAACTTGTCGCTTTGAGCAAGCCATGTATTCTCTGCTTTTTGTAAATCTAAGTTGCCTGTAACTGAATCAAAGAAAATAGCATCGTCTAACCATTTGTCTGCATATAAAGTAAGTTCATGACTATCTAATTTAATATTTGCTAGTCCATCACTCCATTTAACGGCCACTGTTAATCCTGTTACGCCTGGATATTCATTCCATGATTGAAAAACACCATCACGAAGCTTAAATGCCAAACCTATTAAACCTTTTTCAGTTGAATATCGAAGATTAATTGTTTCAAGATCCCCTGCTGGTTTCTGTTTACGTAATACTTCTGGTGATAAATTTGATAACGATGCAACCGAAGTAATATCACTTAATCGAATGTAATTACTGGCAACAAGCCATGAGTTATCATTATTCTTTTTGACTGTAAAACCCGTTTTTGGCCATGCATCTCCATTCATATGCAGTTGTATATCGCGGCCAGATAGCTGCCATGACTCCTCTTGATTCTGCCAATCAAATGTTCCGACAAGATGATCTATGATGACAGGTTCGTGACTACCCTTTTCTTGATGTGACACGATTTTAGACTTTGATAACACCAAATCAGCAACCACTGAATCAAACGTATTACCATGCCCTTTTCCAGATAATTGTATATCTGCAGAACCTTGTTCTACAGCAATATCTTTCCAGGCGAATTGTTTCGCCAACGGTTCTAGTTTTAAGTTATTTGTATTAACTTGCCATTGCCATGTACTGGTATTGAGACTTTCTAGATTTGCTTCTGCTTTACCTTGAAATTGCAGCTGTTGACCTAACATTGAAGGTAGACGAATATTGACTGTTGTAGCCCATAGCCCTGACTTATGATTCAGAATGGCATTAGTTAATTGATATTTCCCTGATAAT
>Ga0209707_1000710_pt1 | contig 19491 bp, 18 predicted proteins | sample EN4Hudsemesocosm_FD_184630 | JGI IMG/M metagenome (GOLD analysis project Ga0209707, IMG submission 184630) | Methane-oxidizing microbial communities from mesocosms in the Hudson Canyon - EN4B Hudson Canyon (SPAdes) (version 2) | ecosystem: Environmental > Aquatic > Marine > Cold seeps | place... | reverse complement strand
CACAATTTTTTCCTTGCACAATCTAAGAAAACCCTTTTACATTTGAGCTTGCAATTATCGATTTCGGAAAAATCAGCCATTCCATGGTTATTTTAGCTTCAGGAAATAGTTCTTTTATTTCTTTTACGCTCACAATATCTGTTCCCTCTACCATATTTGTCCAAGCTGGAAGTTTTTTGCGCCATCGTTCTAAAAAAAATAAACGTAATTTTTTAGGATAAAACCACCAAAAAGGCATTCCGCAATGAGCTTCAATTGGAAAGTATTTATATGGAGTCTGTATCCAATAATTTTTACTTAGCCTTCTTATTTCATTGGCAAAAGCTTTTCTATTTGTTTTATTTCCTACATGCTCAATCACACTATTGCTAAAAACCAAATCAAACTGACCCTCGTGGAATTCAGCATGTTGCATCCATTACCTTCAACATAATGTTATTTTATGATGACTATTATGAGTTTTGACACTTATTCCAGGTAAGTTTAGACAGGTAATTTCCAGAGGAAACTTTACATAGTCCCATATATGAGGCTGCCCTCCGACATCTAAAACTCTCATATTTTCCTTAAGTTTCATTTTTCTAACAAATAGCTTCGCTCTTTTTCGTCTAGAAAAACTTGATACTGGATTCAATACTGCCCCAAATAATTTAAATCTAATATATTTCAGCATATAAACTAGCGTCCTAAATCACATGAATATAAATTGTTCCAATTTTTTGTATCTCTTTCCCCCTATAAAAAAGAGATTAAGTCAAATATTTTGGAACAATTTAGATAATCATTTTTTATGTTTAATTCTTTCCTTGAAAGTTTAAAACCAATTCCTTTAACACGATGACTGGAAATACCTTTGCATCATGCCAATAACGCCCCATTAACCTTTTAGGTTCACTTAATGCACGATGTAACCATTCCAGCCCCATTACACGCATAAATCGAGGAGCCCGTGACTTTTCACCAGCCAGAAAATCTATACTGGCACCTACACACAAAGCCACTTTTACTTGGAGTTGATGCTGCATTGTATGTGTCCATATTTCCTGTTTTGGCGCACCCAATCCAACAATAAGTATGTCTGGCTTCTCTTTATTTATTAACTCAATCGCTGTCGCGTTAGTTAGTGCCTGTGCATTAAACCCCATAGGCGGACTGTAATACCCACAGATGGTTATCGAAGGCCAACGTTTTTCTATCTCTATCGCGGCCTTAGCTGCAACGCCTTCTGCTGCACCTAATAAAAATACCCGCGCTCCCTGATGCTGTTCCACAGCATCAAATATTGCTGGACATAAATCACTGCCAGGTACCGTTTCTGGTAAGGGCTTAAGTATTTTAGAGGCCCATAAAACTGGCTTGCCATCAACGACAACTAAAGAAGCGTCTTTGTACGAATCACGTAAAGACGGATCTTTTTGAAATTTAACAACATGATCAACATTTGGAGTCACAACATATCGGCAGTTATAATCTGGCTTGTCAGTCCAGCTTAATATTTCAGAAACTGCCTCTGACATGGTTAATGGATTGAAATCGATACCAAACATTCGTAATTTTTTACTCATTTGTCACTCCAAATATCTCTCATCCCTTAAAGTTTTAGCTGGGATTTTAAAAAAAGCATAATGTCCAATTAATCCACAACATGTTGATATGACTTATTTATTGCACCTCTGGATTTGTTCAAAACCATTCCTGCAAGATTAGTTTCTTCCAGTATAGAAAGGGATCGATTGACCTCTTCTGGTGTAGTCATACCATCCTCTACAATAAGTAAGGCTGCATCAAAATGTGGCATAAAGAGCAGCGCGTCATCCGAAGTTAACAACGGCGGTAAATCAAACAAAATAATCCGCGACTGATATCTACTTTTAAGCTCTTGTACCAATGAACTCATTTTAGGTAAGGATAATAGCTCTGAAGATGACTCACTGGTGTGTCTACCTGGAAGCACTACTAAACGGTCAAAACCTGGATTAACAAGTAGATCTTCGATAGGAACATCAGAATGCAGGTAATCTAGCAACCCCTTTTCAACTTCCATACCAAATTGCCAACCTACACGTGGGTTTCGCAAATCGGCATCTACGACTAACACGGTCTGATTTACTTCCATCGCTATGGCAATGGCTAAATTAGCGGTTACAAAAGTTTTTCCGCATGCAGCTGTAGGCGCTACAACTGCAATGCTAGTCCATTCTTTTTCACGCAACTGTCTTAAGACATTGGTACGGAGTTGGCGGAATACATCAGTATGAGGGTCGTTTCTTAACCCCATAATCAAACGTCGTTCCTGCATTAGCTTTGGAGAAATTGACGTTTTACGGGTCCGGGTATAACTAATTGGTGGAAATACCTGCGGCTGTTCAGTGTTAATAGTCAAAGTAAAAGTCCTAAGTAGTTATTAACAATAATATTTGTGTATTGCTTGATCCATTGACTGATATTGATTTCCATCATAACCTCCCCATTTTCATCATTGCTTTTGCCCATATCACATCCAACGGCATTACAAAAAAATGGGTAATGGCGATAGCTAAAATAAATAAAACGACTAAAACTATGACGATCAATTTCTTTCGTCGGCTACGTAATACTCTATCTAATGGTGTTTCAATATAAGGAATAACAACAATGGCTTGCATGCCAGTATGGCGTTCTAAGGCTTTTGCTCCTCGAATCACTTCATTCATAAGTTCTAGCAATACAACAAGAACTAAACCAACACCTAATCCTAACCCCATACCCATCACAGCAATTTTCTTTCTATTGGGTTTTTCTGGTTTTTCTGGTGCTATCGGGGGTTCAATAAGAGTAAATGTTTCACCTTTTTGCTCTTCTTCCAAAGTCTGAGCTAATTTTGCCGATCTATACTTAGACTCCATTTCTGCATATTTATTAAGGCTTGTTTGGCGCATTCGCCCAAGATCATAATATTCTTTTTCAACTAAAGGTGTTTTATCAATATTTTCCTGAAGCTCCTGAATTTTTTCTTGTAGCTCTTGTTTAAACTCATACAAAAAATCTATTTTGTGTTGCGTGCTACGAAGCTGACTAGATAAAGTTATATAAAGTGCACTTCCCTGATCGTCCTTTCCAGAACTATCTTCTTGACTCGATTTTTTACTTAATTCATTGCTTAATTTATTCACTCTTTGCTGTTGCTTAACGACATCGGGGTGGCTTTCCGAATATCTTTCCTGCAATAAATCAAGTGCGTTTTCAGCTTCTTTAAGTTCCTTACTAGCATCTAGATCAGAAAGTTCACCCGTAAACCCAGGTTCCATATTCTGAATTTGACGTTTTACGCGCAGAGTATCAGGGTGCTTTGGTGTATATAAGGAACTAAAGTGGATATATTGTGCTTTTAATGATCGAAGTTGGCCTGCTTTGCTAAGAGGTTGATTAGTCTGTTCTGGCGCACCCTCTTCTTCAGCTCGAATAAGTGAATCAGTTAAATAAATCATACGATCCTTAGCAATCCGAATGTCACTGTCTGCTTGTCGATACGATTCCCTGGCTCGGTCAATAGCAGAAAGATTACTTTGCAACATTTCTGGCAGGCTATTTCCACTCTTGGCTTTAAACTCCATTATCTGAGTTTCGATTTTTTCAATCTCGACTTTAAGCTTATCCGCTTCTGTTTTAATAAAATCCGTTGTTTTCGCTGCGCGCTGAGAACGTACTCTGGTATTTTCATTTAAAAATAAACTCACCAATTCGTTAACAACGCCTTGAGCCAACACTGGGTTTCCGTCATTAAAGGCTATTGAAAATGCAATAGTAGCCTTACCTATACCCCCACCTCGTGGATCTCGTACATTTGCAGAGATCATATTTATTTCTGCATCTTCCTGAAAATTCGCTACAAGCTCACTGGGTACCAGTTTATTTCGTTTATCGAGATAAATTTTGTGCTTTTGGATAATTGATAAAATACGATCACGTGTCATCACCCGTTGCTTGATAAGCTGTATACGTTTATCTGCGAAATCAGTAATAGTTGTTTGAACCATACTGCTTGGAATCTGTTGATCCTCAATCAATATAGTGGCTGATGAGCGATAAACAGGAGGCAGTTTCATTGCCAATACAAAGCCCAAAAAACCAATAATCAAAAACGAGATGATTAATACATTTCTACGTCTAATGATTATTTCAAAATATTCAGCTAGCGTTTTGCCTTGTTGTTCTTCTTGTTCCATATATAATTAGTCAGCAAGCTTAACGAAAAACTCGTAAGCCATCCCAGTTGTAATTGAGGTTGATCATTAATGCATTTGAGGCGAGAACACCATCTTGTCCGTTACTAATTTGAGCACTACCTGAGTTAGAAAGTTCTTGCTGTCGATATCGGTAACTAGAAGTCAATTGCCATTCTTTGTCAAAATTCCATGTCACTCCAATTGTTGCTGTGTAATTGGTTCTATTAGAACTAGTTTGAAACTGCTCTTGTCCAATTGATTGAGTATTTGATATCGAACTATCAATATTAAATGACCATTCTCGACTCATTTCATAGGAATAATTCATATTGAATGTGTTGAACTCAGTTATCTGCCCTGATGCACTTGGACTATTTGTACGAGAATAATTTACACCATAACTCACAAACCGATCATTATAGTTAAGCGCAAAGTTTATGATTTCTGTACGAAATAGGGAATCACTACTACTGCTATTAATTGTATTTGAATTTGTTGGACTTTGGACCCAGTTCAAACCTCCGCCTATACTAACAGTCCACATACGAGTGATATTGTATGTATTACCCAGCTGAAAACCAAAACTGCTTTGGCTAGAAGAGTTAATTGAATCACCAAATTCACTCCGAGAAAAAGACAAGCTGGCATTTGAATTTAAGCGACGAGTCCAGGAATGACTTTCTGATAAATTAAGACTGTATGTTTCGTTCCCCTGGAAATTAGAACTCGTAGTGCCACTATCATTACCGGCTCCATCACTGGAGTATGTTGTTTTAGTATAGCTGGAGCTTAAGCTAAAACTGTCAAGTGCTGACCATTGCCAACTCCATGACGGTGACAAACTGTAGGTCTCCGATTCATTATCTGGTTCAATAACACCTGTATCCGAAAGTTGATCTGAATAAGAACAACTTCTGGAATAATTTCCAGCAACAGAAAAAGCACTGTTTTTTTGTAAATATTGCTGATTCGCACTCAATGAAAAAGTATCACAATTCCATTGTTTATCATCATAACGACGAATATCTCCACGCCCAGTAACACCAGCCTTCATAACCGCTGTATTCCATTCAACACCAAGAGTAGGATTCATTAAATATCCTGACACAGCGCTTGGATCAACATTTAGATTAATGTTATCGTCATACTCAATCTTTTGATCCAAGGAGCCAGTGAGTTTCCATTCATCTGCAACAGCTATCGGCACGAATGTACCCCACACCAAGCTGGCAAGCAAAATTCTTCCTTCATTACGCATATCTTTAGTAGTAACATCAAGGAACAATTATAGTGTCTTCACTTTGTAACAAGATATTAGAATCTAGGTTATCCCCATCTTCTATATCATCATATTCAAAAGGAATTGAAACAGATTTACCTTCAGCCGTTTCACGCAAAATTTTAATATTATTTCTTGATGCATATGGCGTTAATCCACCTGCCATACTAAGTGCTTGCATAACTTTCAGGTTCTTGGTCATTACGTATGGGCCTGGCCGTGCTACTTCACCAATAACATAAATCTGATTACCCTCAACAGTTAACAGTGAAACGATAACTTCTGGCCCTTGAATAAATTCCTCAAGTTTTTCCGTTAAAAGCAGCTGTAATCCATCCAAAGTCTTTCCAGCAGCAGCAACAGTACCCACTATAGGAAAACTAATTGTTCCGTCTGGAGAGACCATCACTTCTGCATTTAAATCCTCTTCCTTCCAGACTGAAATCTTTAATTTATCGCCCATATTAATCAGATAGCCATCTTTAGCGGCTACATATGTTGGATTAACTAATAGACCCAACAAAAGGGTAGACACTAAAGCACTAAATCTAACCGAGCCAGAGAATAAAATTGGAGTTTTCACTAATAACCTAAAATTGTTAACTAATATAAATATCTCTAATACATCAAGTTTGTTAAAGATAATAAAAGACTAAAACAGACGATATTTCACTAAACACATCCAGAATCACTAAGCATTATTTGTGCCACAGTACCTGGCTCATAAATATAAGCCCTCTATTTATAGGAAAATAACAGTTAGCTTTATTCGCTTTAATTGAACGAGTACAGGTTTTTATTGTGAGGACTAAACTTAGAAAGATGGAAAAAATAATCATCCAATCTTGCGTGTCTTTTTGTCCGCCTTCAGCGAGGTAGCACAGTTACCTCGCTTGCTATGCGCCTGTTTCCACCCCACTGAAGACAAACAAAAATCCTGTCCAAATAGCGGACAATTATTTCTTTCTAGCTCACTTAGCTTTCTTTCAAAGTGCGACAGATAGTATTGCGAATGGTTTGAGCTAAAGTGGGAATCCCATCAACAGAGCCCCATTAACTCCAAACTGAACAATGCTAAATAGCATGTTCATACAATTAATAAAGCAGTTAGCAGACCCTTTTCAATCTTAAACCAGCAATAATCAGCACTAAAAACATGTGATATGACACACAACCAAGTCATATCACACACCTTCAGTGCATCATCATCTTTTATTAATTATTCCTGATACCCACCAGCTTCAGCCAATTTCCAGAGACAGGATTGTTTGGCAGTAAGCAACGATACTGGAATGAGTTCCAAGACAACTATTGATGTAGGAGCTGATTGCTGCCTTGGACATATGTTTGCTACTGCAATATCAGCATTCACCACATCCATGTCGCTTACGTATATACGCGTCCTTAAATCACTACCTTATGCCTTCAGTCACGGCGTGAATACACCCATGTAACCTTGGTGACAGCATCTGACCGCCAAGGATGCGGAAGCGCTTTTATCTGCCCTGCTGTCAACAATCTTGAAAAATAGCATGTAAACAACTCTAGAAAATAATCAACCTGTTTTTGTTCACAGTCATACTAATTATTGAGTAACAGCTTTATTTTAAAATCGCGCCGAGGGCGGACACTCCTACTAAGAGTAAGTATTAAATTGTTAGAATAAAATCAAATACTTAATAATTTATTACTTAAGAGGGCTATTACTGTTGCCTTATAAAATGGAGCTTTGGCCTCGTAAGTTTTAAGTTTCAGGCGAGGCTAAAGCCTCACTTCCTAACATGACTAATTGGACAAGGAGTCCTGTATGGTCGTAACTAAACGGCAATGTCAAAGATCGCTAGTATCATCCTACTGAGCAACCTTTAATCTATTATTAACATCCCTGCTTTGTCGAATAAGCTCATTGCTTTCAAAACGCTGAGAAGATTTTGCTATTCTATCGTATAGAAGAACATTTACCGATGCCCCCAGATTCATGCAACCAACAGTCGGCACATAAATAACGGCATCCGCTTTATCTATAATATCCTGGCTAATAGAACCATCTTCAGGGCCAAAAATATAAAATGCTTTTTCTGGATGTTGATAGGTAGGCAGTGCCAGTGCATTTTCAGCAAATTCCACACAGACTATTTTCATATCTTCTGGGATACTCTTTAGCAAACATGAGACCTCAGAAAGTGGAACATTCTGACTAACCTTACGACTCATATCTACCGATCTTGGCTTACGCCTTAAAGCGCGAGGATAACGAGGGCCAGTAAAAAAAACACTATCAACTCGAAAGTTACCAGCTGCACGCATAACAGACCCTACATTATCGGGACTTTTTGGATTAATTAAACCAATACTGACTGATGATTTCTTCATCAGAAATTTATCATGTTATTTATTTCAATTATCATTTCAGCTCTTTTGCATCCTGTTCATCTATTGACTGGCAATATTATAATCGCAGTCATCAATATCAGAGCCAAAATATTTTTATACTTGTATGAATAGCATGCACCAGGTTTACTTACCCCCACCTAAAAGAGATAAAACCATTTTTTTTGATTGGTTAGCTTGTGAAATAACGGCAGTATTCGCTTTATCAAGAATTTGTGCCTGTATCAGCTTTGATAATTCTTTTGCAACATCCGTATCTCCAATTCGACTTCTTGCTACCTGCGTGTTTAGAGCTTGCTCTTCTGCACTGGCTATAGCCGCACTAAAACGACCTTCCACGGCCCCAAAATTTGAAGCTTGCTGTGAGACAGCTTCCAGGTCCGCATCGATTTGCTCAATGGCTAATTGAGCTGATTCAGCCGTTGAAAGATCAATCGCATTTCCGCCTTGGCCTGAAGACACTGAATTTAACTCATCCAGGGAATTAAGTTCGACGGCTATCTGGTTGTCACTCCCCCCATCGGCTCCCACTTGAAAAGAGGCATTTTGACTCTCTGAAGGGAAAACAGCTTGTCCAGCAAACGAAGATGTTTCATTAATCCGGGTATTTTCTTGCGATAACTGATTTACTTCAGCTTGCAAAGCCCCTCTGCTTGTCGTGGTACTATTGGCAGCCTGAACAGCCAGCTCTCTCATTCTTTGCAAGTTGTCTGTAACATTACTCAAGCCGCCCTGAGCCGTTTGAACAAATGAAATCCCATCACTGGCATTACGAATTGCCTGATTTGCACCACGGATGCTAGATGTTTGTCGCTGAAAAATAGCCGAGCCTGCGGCATCATCCTTTGCGCTATTAATACGCAACATGGTGGACAATCGCTCTATCGCTTCCTTTTGCTTGTTTTGAACATTCCCTATGCTACGAGAAGAGAAATTATTAGTTGAATTAATTGAAAAAGTCATCAGAAAAGCCTCATAGACACATAACTAAAGACTATCATATTTTAGTTTTTTAGAAAGTGATGATTATCACATATGCATGTCATGTACCACTGATATACCCTCTCTTTTCGACACCTTCATTATTATGAGCAATTGCTCTAATTGGGGTAGCTCTCACTGCCATTAAGTTAAGGTGAAAAGAGTTTATTTTGTTTTCTCCTCTCGGCAATTGCTCCTGCATTGCTCTGCATCCATGCAGTCGACCCAACCCTTCATCAGGAGAGGGCTTAAGAGCAAAAAATATTTCATTAAATTTCTTAACTTAATGGCAGTGGGGGGTAGCTCTGCTAGCGAAAAAACCGAAAAAACCTGTGTGATTGATTCGCTTGAAAGCAATGAGCACTTTCATCTGTCTTTGAATTTATTAAAACTCGAAGACAGATGAAACTTTTAGCTAACTAGATATCCCAGGCTTTCTCAATGGATCTGCACCAATCATACCCACCATTTGATCCAAATAATCAGAGCTTTTCACCCTTTCAAGCTCTACTTTGGCATTATTTAGCCTATGAGGAATATTCAGACGTTCGACTTCATCAGCATAGTTCTCTAATTCTAAAAATTTTTGCAAACTGTCAACATGCCTAGTCCATAAAGCAATATCTTTCTGTTGTTTCACTTGTAATCGTTCAAGATACCAGTCTGAAGCCAATAAGTTTTCTTTGCTAAACAAATCTCTTATTGCCGGATCGTGCACATCTTTACCCTGATAACTACCCTTTGCCATAATATGCAATAAAGCTTGCAATGGAGGACATGCATCAGCAACGCTGCCATCATCTAGATATTGTTGGGCAACCTTTTGCTGTGTTTCAACAATATTAATAATTCCATCTACATAATCTTCCAGGTTCTGTGTTTCAGGTTTAAGTATATCTTCTGTTAAAACAGCTGTCGGGTTATCAAAAATTTTCCCCATAAATTCATGTACAAACTGTTCGGTAATCCGATAACCCAATCGACTAGCTAAAACCTTCCGGCCTTCATGTTCAAAATCGTCCAGTGCTTCCATATAGCCCTTTTCAATTAAGTAAGCAGGATCCCTCTCATGTGTTTTTAAACGTGTCCAGATTTCGGGAACCAATAAACTAATATCATGATCAACTTTAACATGAGAACCAATATGACCTGCTGAACTGGAAAAGCCAGGATATCCCGTTAAAATATATGAAACTATTGCGTTATTTAGATCTGCAGTTGCCCTTAATGCATTAAAAGGGCCTTTTGTTAATGCTCCTTCACTTCCAGCACCCGTGGTTGAAGGTGATTTACCTGTTAAAGAACAAATAAAATCCATAAACAATTCAGGCAATTGCTGATAATGAATTGGGTTATAAACGGCTAAAGCACGAATTCCTGGCTCTGGTGGATTATTACGTCGACCTACCAAAACAGCATTGACTGGATGAATAATTTTATCTTGTAAGGGTATCCTACGATGTAATCGTACCCCTAAATCGGCTAAATACTTACGTACTGGCGTAATAACATCCGCACGTCGTTCCAAATACCTTGGATTTTTGGTTGGCTTACCATCAACAATCCGAGGGTGAGCTGATGAAACGACGATACCAGCATCTTGTTTGTATACTCCGTCCAGTAAATCATGCATAGGCTGGGTAAATTTAGACATGGTTAACACATCTTCAACCACCCCTGCTAAAGCATCTCCCGATAAAGGCTCATAGTTGGCAATAAAATTATCTGCCCCCGCCATATTCAGCTCAGTCTGCTTATCATAACCAGCGATAACAGCATCATCAGGACGTTGAAACAAACGATATTCACAATTAGTTGTTAATTTAACACTCTCAAAAGGCAGTCTATTAGCATCATGTCCGGTTAATGATTGAACAGGAACAACCACAGATGCCGTTATATCATCTTCCATTTGAATTTTTTCAGCAGGGTAAAAATCTTGTCGAACTTTAAACGTACGCCAGCCCCCTTCATCATTAAAACCAACCCTTAAAAAGCTGGCAATCACCTGTCTGCCTTCAAACTTAAGATCGTGTCCTGGTGAACCATCAACAATATCTGCTGAAAAGTAAGTTCGCCAGTTTCCTTCCCAGTCCACCTGATAAAAACGCTTAATTAATAACACTAAGGCTCTAATATAAGGCGGAATTGTTCTCAGCCATTCATTAAATTCATCGGTATACCCCGTTGAAGGTGTCAACAACTTAATGACCGACCCAAGACTTCGATTAACACTCAATATAGGACGACTTGCTGGTTTATCCTTTTCTTCAATTTTTTCCTTAAAGCGACCACCATAGTTCCTGTCAAAAATCGCCTGAACTTTATCTAAATCCTTATTTAAATTGCTCACAAATAACGAATTATAGATCACAGCATCACTAATTGACTTTGATATTTCCGACTTACCACCGCCAGATACGGTACTAGGTTTATGGCAAAAGGTTCCCTCTGCCCCAGTCCCTACAATACGCCAGGAAGGTGCTGCTGGATGCTTAACCAGCTCTAACTTATAACCGTTTGGTTTTACATAAACTTTGCCTGGTTGCAGTCTTAATGAGGTGTTTTTTTTATCTGTATTCCAGGTTAACTTATCATTTTCCCAAAACACTGTTTGCGTCATCACATCCATTTTGACATTTTGAGGAACGTAAATAATCTCGGGGTATTGCTTATCAACAGCATAGCCCTCAGGCATTACATCCATTAATTCGCCAAAGTTTTTAACCATATCTTTAAAATGGAAACCAGCCTCTTTACCCCTGCCACCAGCACCATATTCATTACCATGATTCTCACAATGAAAAGCCAAAGCACCACCCGCATGTTCTTCTTCAGCAGAACCATAAAGATTTGCCGCATAGCCAATCTGGGTTTTTACTTCTTTTTTGCAATAACCAAAATAGTTATCCGCTAACATTGTAATAATAACGCCACGTTCATCTCTGGCTGTTAATTTAAATGCTTGTCCATCGTTATACAGTTCATCGGCTTTGTTCCAACACATCTCATCCTTGCGTTGACGTTCAGTCGCATCATCCCAATGTGGCAAACCTAATTCTTTCTTAGTCAGTTTAACCAAGTGAGGGGCCAAAATCACACAACCACTCTGACCTGTCCAATGCTCCACATCTAATGCTGCATCAAATTCAGGTAATGCAGGATTCCCTCCGTTGCCAAAAATACTTTCTACAAAATCCAGATTACTGACCAAAGTGCCTGGTGCAAAAAACCTAATTTCCATAGATTTTTGTTCTGAGATTCCAGGAATTTCAGGACAAACAGCAGGCCTCAACAGTAAAGAAGTAAACATGTAGGCAGGTGTTTCTTCATTGGCTGTATACGGTATCATGGTCAAATCTTTAGGGGGATTCAACGCATGGCCAAGCATTGCAGCAAACGCTTGCTTGGGCACTTCTTTTTTATCACCTGGCACAGGCAAACCGCCAGCAGCAATATGGAAAGAACCCTTTGTTGTTCTTCGATCATTGGCCGGGTTATGTAAAACACCTTGCTTAACTCTATAGCTGGATACACATTCAGAATTATAAGTATCTTTCCCTACGGGTAAAGATAACTCTCTGGCTATTCCATGACGATCTAATTCAAAGGTAAGTGTTGGTAAGGTAGGTGTTTCATCTAAATTTAAATCTGCTAAATAACTATCGATAAAATTTTGAATTCGTTGGTCAGCAGGATAATGATGAGAAACCAGTTGCCGGCTTTTTTCTACAAAGCTGCGTAACATATCATCAGCTGTTGCCATAAAATCGACAGATTCATCATGTAAACAGGTAGGTTGACCACAAGAAGCCAATTTAAGGTTAATGTACAGATGTAACTTTTGATGCAATGAATCTGGGTCTTGTTCAGAATCTTTAAAACCCAATGCTTGTGCTAAATCCACTTTAAATCTCCAGGCAAACTATTACGAATGCAATTTTTTTTAAAAAAAACTAATGAAATACAAAAAACAACTGACTTTGACTACTTAAAAACCTATATGATGCCCTAAGCTAAACACTCAAGTAATTTAATAGGCTTGTACTAACCTTACCATTTATTTATCGAAGATTTTATGTCTTTTTTTAGAAATAGTCTATAAAACGAATTTCCCCCAACTAACACTTCCCTTAAGACAGTTAAATCATTACTATTGAATGGTTTAGGCTCCTTTTTTTAAAACACTATCAATTTATCAACTCTCTTATTAATGACGTAGCATAACTCCCTGCTGGCAATGTAAAATTGAGTAATAAATGCCCCTCGTCTTCAAACTGCCACTGCAAGTCATTTGCCATGACTCTCAGCGCTCGTCTATCAGAACTTAAATCAAATTTAATTAAGCCCTCTGCTAATGCCTGGTTATGCTCAATAATATCGTTTTCAATCAACAATGCTTGTTCAGAGGTCTCGATTTTCCCTTTCCCATACATCATACCTGCTGGATGAATTTCAGCCGTTTTCACCCTATCCAAAACAGAATCATCAATTTGATCCGCTTTAAAATAACTATTCGATTTATCAAATATCAAAACATCACCTAAGAGCGCCTTATTCCAGCTCCCATCCACTATTCTTTTAGCCAATAATTCGTTGAATAAATAAGAACGTGCGGCTGATAAATAAATACTACGCTGTTCACGTTTTACTTTGGCACCATCAAATAAAGCCAAAGCCTTATTGACGTTTTGCCCTTGCTGTCCAAACCTTTGCACCCCAAAATAATTAGCAATTCCATTTTCTTTTATCTGCTGAAGCGTTTGTTCAAGAAGGACCTTATCGCCCTGTAACTCTCTGATTCGTATTTGAAACTCATTACCTGATAACACGCCACGCTTAAGTTTTCTGGCATGCCGTTGAACCTGAAGAATTTTAATAGAGTCTTCTTCTAATTGAGTCCAATCAGGATCTGCTTTGCCTGGTAACCAGACACTAAACCATTGGGTGGTTATAGCATGTCGATCTTTTAAACCGGCAAAACTCACATCGCGCTGCCTAACACCCGCAAATCTGGCAAGTAATCTTGCAACATATTCGGTATTTTCTCCACTTTTTTCTATCTGTAGAAAAACATGTTCACCCGTGCCATCTGCTTGAAAAGATAGGCACTCTTTAACAATAAAATCGGCAGGCCTGGTTTTGATTTTACCTAGGCTGAGCGGGTTGTCATAGACCCTAACCCATTGAGGAATTTGAATAGTAGATTGATTTATTTCTGTCATTATTGAAAATTAAGTATTTTTTGGATCTGGGGAGTCACTCATACATTATGAAATAACCATCTCCAGTTGCTACTACTACCATTGTAAATAGTTTTCCTCCATATTACTCAAGTTTAAAGAGCAATTCTATGAGGCTGAATAAATATTCACCTGATTCCCCACAAATTTCAGCGAATTGCCAGAGACAGTATTATTTGCTAGTAAGGAACGATTCTGGAATAAGTTCCATGACAACTATTGATGTAGGAACGTCCGTCCCCGGCGCGATTTTAAATAGATGCTTTGCTCTAAAAACTGCCGAGGGCAAGCACTCCAATCTGTTCCTCATTCACTAAAAAGACCACACAGTATTATAGGATGTGCTGACAAAAGAAAGCCCATCATCCATATAGCCTGGTAGCATTGTTCCCTACGCCCTAGATACCAGCGCAAATCCCTAGTACATAGGTCAGTAATGAACTAAGTGAATCCCTTCAGGTATTCTGAAAAAATGCCTTCTTTAATTCAATTAATGTGATTAAGCTCATATTTTATAGATAGAAATAAAAACCTAGGTCACAGATTCTAGCCGTAGGAAGTTGTATATTTAAATCTAATTTAATTATTAGGAGTCATACCATGCCCGTATTAGCACAAACCCGTATTATTTTTATTGAGCAATTACATGAACGATTTCTTATGAAAAAAGGCCATGGTGCATTTGCTTTTATTAGCCTTACAGATGCCGTCTCCTTATTTGATGCTTATATAGATTCTGGCAAATCAGCCGATTCATACATTAATCAATTTGTAAGTTCAATTTAAAAGATACCCCAGCGTTCATTAGAGAGCCTAAGCTCTCTAATGAAAACGATGTTCATCCCAGTTATTTAAAATATCAAATCGATATTTTCAAGTGTCGATCATACATAACGATCGAAGCACAGACTCCCAAGTTAAGTGACTGTTGCGTTTGTATTTTTACAAATTGCAGATAAGCCGTCTTGGCATGTTTCCCTATATACTCTTCAGGTATATCCTTATTTAATAGCTCAAAATACTGCGTAATTTCATCTACATCTGCTTTAGTCAATCCTTTGGCCTCTCGCCCAAACATGTAAGTGCCGTTAACAGGATGTATAAATCCCCGTATATCTTTAGCCTCAGCCACGGTCTCTACAACAACCAACGTTGTTTGAGCTGGCAAATGCCGTAAAAAATCGGCTAATTTTTCAAAATAGATCAAGGTCACTGCTGCAAGACCCTCTTGAGTATTCATTTGATGTGAAAATTTATGAATATTTCCCTTATATTGATCTTTTACAAAGCCTCCAATAACAAAAATTGTATTTACTGAAAAATTTTGTCCGCTTCTAATGACAGTCGCCAGATTGTCTCTATTTTTAGGTTCTAATAAAACGATATTCATAGTTTAGTTATTTGGTAACTATTCAGTATATTTAAAATCGTAATTCGATTTTTCTTAGGCCCTCTCTTGCTGGAGAGGGTTTGGGTGAGGAGGCGTTAAAATAAATTATTTTTTGCTTTCTCTCTTTATTTTTAAAAACAAAGAGAGAAAGAATGTTGAAAAAGAGATTTTTTTGATTTCTCCTCACCCCACCCTCTCCAGCAAGAGAGGGCTTAAGAGCAATTACTTTACTTATAGTCGGCGGTTTATCACTTACTTTGATACTCGCTAGAACAAGTCCCTTGTTCGGCGCAATGGCAGCACTATTGATGGTATTATCCACAATAGCTGGAAACTACCTGTTTTTATTTAAAAATGCCAGTATTGTTGGTATCACCTATCCCTTACTGACCATTGTCCTAATTTGCCTGGTAGTGACTTTAAGTAACTATTTCTTAGTCGAACGACAAAAACAATTTATTCAGGGGGCATTCCGTCATTATCTGGCCCCCAAAGTCGTCGAGCAATTACTGCAACATCCTGACCACCTCTCTCTATCAGGGCAAGAAAAAGAATTAACAGTGATGTTCAGTGATATCCGAAACTTTACCAGCATTTCTGAAACCATGGACTCTGTTGCATTGGCTAATTTTATGAATCGTTACTTTACTGAAATGGGGGAAGTGATCATGCAAGGCCAAGGCATGATCGACAAATTTATCGGTGACGCCATCATGGCAATATGGGGCACGCCATTAGATGAACCTAAACATGCTTTGCAAGCCGTCAAAAGTGCTCTACAGATGCAGCTATTGACTGAACAATTGCGCCAACAATGGGTAAATGAGAACTTACCTGAAATATACATAGGTATTGGTTTAAATACGGGGCCTATGCGAGTTGGCAATTTTGGTAGTGAGCAGGTATTTAATTACACCGTGATTGGTGATCAGGTTAATCTGGCTTCACGGCTTGAGGGCTTAAATAAAATTTACGGCACAACCATACTCATTTCTGAGCGCACCAAAAACCTGGTTGCTGATGAAATACAATGCCGAGCGATTGATTTGGTAAGGGTAAAAGGAAAGCTTCAAGCGGTTGAAATCTTCGAACCCTTGTCTTTAGGAAAACAATCTAATCCAGATCTAGAACAGTGGCAACTGACCCTAAACCTTTATCGACAACAACGTTTTCTTGAGGCCAGAAATGAGTTAGAAAAACTCAATCAACAAACACCTCACCTACTCTATCAACTTTATCTACAGCGAGTGGAGCAATTCATACAGACACCTCCAGCGTCCGACTGGGATGGCTGCTTTGTTCATTCAACAAAATAATACAAAAGTGCCTTCACAGATATCAATCTATCCGTCTCAATCCCGATTTAATACGTTTACCCATTTCAGCTCTATATTCTTGTTCCGCTTCCAACCAATCAAAGCGATCTAAACCTGGTTTAGGCTCTCGTGCTATTGACTTATAATAAGCAGCATCAGATATCCATTTTTGTCTTTGCTTCAGTTTTGAAGATAGTTTACTAATCATAAGAGTCAATTCCCCACTACAATTTTTCAATTAATTGTTAACTCTAAGCCAATACTACCAACATTACAATAAGCAACTCAATCCGCGCTACAAGAAGGAGCAATACCCATCGTTAAACAAAAAGGTCTTGTTCATACCCAGGCCTAGAATATCAATATATTCGACATTTTTCAGGCTCCTCCAACCTGAATTGAACCCGTAGTTTCATTCCGAACAAGGCAAGTATCAAGACTTAATCTCATCATTGTTTAAAAACAGGGAAAACGGCTAATGCTGGTTGGGATAATGATTATTTACTCAATTTAAACCTAAAATGTTGGAATGTTAGATCTGACCCTATTTACTCGGTCGCATTCTCTTTGATAGATTCCCATCGGGCGTCTCTATCAATAAAATAATAATGGTTATCCATCAAACAATAAGCATGACAAACCCAATTGATCGTTTTACACTGGTCTTGTAGTGTTTTCGAAAATGACACACGATCTTCATCCGTTAAAAAAGATAACCTTGCGAGCATTACCTCGAGAAGTTATATGATAAAACAGCACCTGTATATTCTATTCGGATTGGACGAGCCATGACAAATGCCTACTGATAAATATCATAAAGATAGACAGGAATAAGAAAGAATAAAGACCCCGTCCTTTTTTGGACCCGATGTTTTACTTGTTTTATTCAATCCAGCTATACCATGACCAAACAACATATAAATATTCTGGCAACCATCACTATTTTTCTTTTGCTAAAAAGTCCTGTAGCTGCTGAACTTTCCACTCCCATAGATAAGCAAGCGTATTCCATAGGTGCCATCAATAATGGTTGTATTTCAGGGGCACAGGCTTTACCGCTACAAGGTGTAAATTTTATTGCAATCAACCTCCAAAGACGTCGTTATTATGGTCACCCCATATTGATCAAAACCCTGCAATTATTAGCCAAAAAAGCTCATCAGCATCAGGTTGGTTTTCTGCAAATTGGTGATTTAGGCCAATCACAAGGCGGGCCTCTAGCTTATGGTCATCGCAGCCATCAAACAGGTCTGGATGCAGATATTTGGTTTAACCTGAGTCCTGAAAGCTTTAACAACACCAATAAAGACCGTAGTAATATTTCTCAAGCTTCCATGCTTAAAACCAATAGACTAGGGCTGAATAGTTTATGGAATGATAAACATAGAAAACTGTTACAAATTGCGGCAAATATTGAGGAAGTAGACAGAATTTTTGTTAATCCCTATATCAAACGTGATTTATGTAAAACAATTAAAGGCGATGACGATAGGCATTGGTTAAAAAAAATACGCCCTTGGTACGGTCATGATGAGCATTTTCATATCCGCTTGCATTGCCCGGAAACCAGTCCAAACTGCATCAAGCAGGCACCGATTCCAGACGGGGAAAGCTGCGATGCAACACTGGACTGGTGGTTTCAGAAACACCCCGTTTCGAAGCTGCCTAAAGCAAAATCCAGCCCTGCGCTACCCACGGCCTGCCATGCTATTTTATCTAACAAATAAAAGATATTAACCAGACTAGATAGCATTCTCAGCCATTTTCCAACAACACCATCTCAACTATTTTTCTTTATATCGGCAGTGTATAGAGGGGCAGGCCTTTGATTTATGATGACAAGGTATTATTCCCTCCTTTCCCTACTGGAAAATGGTGTCATTCTATTCTCTATTGATTATTTCAATGCAATATTATCCTTTAACCATCATAATTCAAAGGCCTGAGCCCTAGCATCTCACCAATACACCAATTATTATTACTAAGAGACCTTATTTCTGGGGATAAGCCCCCAAAGCATATGATAATCAAGGCTTAAGACTTGTTTATCAAGCTTGCTATAAATTGTTATTACAGTGTGGATAGTTTTTAACAACTAACTGGTTAAACACAGTTCTTCACAGTTTCTGAGTATAAACTTGTGGATAACTCTTTATAACTCACACATCCAATTGATTTTAAATCATTATTCTTACTTGTATAGTTTTTATACAACCTGCTTAAACAGCAAATGTAAATAAGTCACAAAACAGAGGTAAACGCCTCACATCTTTGTTTTCATGAGTTTCGTAAACTAGACCCAAGTTCGAAACAAAACGAACAAAACGAAACATTAATTTTAAAAAACAAAGGCAAATATCATGAAAACTTTAACTTCAGTAGCAGTATTCGCAATCGCTTCAGTTCTTTCATTCAACGCAATGGCGGAATCAAAAGTAAATAAAAGCATCATCCTTAATAAATCTTTAAATAAAGGCAATGCTGCAATAGCCATCGGTAAGGATAATGCGGCTAACGTAGGCTCTGTATCAGTAAAAGATTCAAGAGTAAACAAAAGCATTATTTTGAACAAATCTTTAAATAAAGGTAATGCAGCTATTGCGATTGGCAAAGGGAATTCAGCAAACGTTGGTTCAGTTGAATTAAAAGATTCTAAAGTTAATAAAAGTATTATTTTGAATAAATC
>Ga0209707_1000709_pt1 | contig 19519 bp, 18 predicted proteins | sample EN4Hudsemesocosm_FD_184630 | JGI IMG/M metagenome (GOLD analysis project Ga0209707, IMG submission 184630) | Methane-oxidizing microbial communities from mesocosms in the Hudson Canyon - EN4B Hudson Canyon (SPAdes) (version 2) | ecosystem: Environmental > Aquatic > Marine > Cold seeps | place... | reverse complement strand
TACCCAAAGTTTTGTGTTTTATCATTAAGGATTTAATACTGCATGTTAAAAGTGTAATTCCTTCATCTTCAGGATTAGGGGAACTCCAAGTTTTTACATCATCAACCCATGTCTCTCTCATGCCACTTTCTCCAATAATAGGAATAATCGCTTGAGGTTTACCATGTAAAGGTAACAACACATACCAAGGTCTTGTAGGACTTTGTAAAAACTGTGTTTTAAAACCTGTATAATATTCTATATCCACTTGGGTGGTTAGTAATATTGCATCAATTTTATCTTTATACATTAACGCTTGAATTTGAGACAATCTACTTTCAAACTCATTTTGAAGAAATCCTCTTGGTGGTACTTTTAACATCTTACTTCCCTTTTAACATTTGAACATACACAGATGGAATGGCTGCATATAATGCTGCACATAAAATCAAATCTGCTTTTTTCACCTCTTCATTAGGTGCATGGGCAAATTGTAATTCACCTGGCCCATAACCAATGACGGGGATATTATGTTCTCCCATAATAGATACTCCATTTGTAGAAAATGGCCAAATATCAATCACAGCATCTTTTTTAAATAATTCTTTATAAGCATGTGCTACTGTTTGCGTAACATCATGGGTTTCTTCCATCTTCCATGGTTTAAATGAACACTCTTGTCCATATTCCAACCCTGTGTAAGAGGGTTTATCATAATTGTAAATAATCACTTCTGCTTTTCCCTCTTTAACGGAAGGTAGGTTTCTAATCTCTTGCAAAGCCTGTTCGGGTTTTTCACCCCAAGTCAGACGTCTATCAATAGATATGGTGCATGAATCAGATACCGCGCATCGGGAAGGAGAAGTTGAACGAATCTCAGAAACTGTCAAACACCCTTTCCCCAATAATTCATCCACATATAAGTTCTCATTTAAAGCACGTAATTCTTGTAAAATTGCGGACATTTTATAAATGGCATTTTCACCCGTATGAGGGATAGAACCATGTGCCGACTTTCCAAAGGTAGTTACTGAAATTTCCATACGACCTTTTTGTGCTCGACAAATCTTTCCATCACTGGGTTCTGCAAGTAATACAAACTCAGGTCTGATATTTTGCTCTTCTATTAAATATTTCCAAGACAATCCATCACAATCTTCTTCAGCAACAGTAGCCGAGACTAAAAGTGTAAAATCATCTTTGATATCTAAATCAATTATAATCTTAGCAGCATAGACAATTGAAGCAATTGCCCCTTTCATATCCGTTGTTCCTCGACCAATGATTTTTTCATCGTCTTCATAGCCCTCATATGGGTCATGATGCCAATTAGTGATATCTCCAACACCAACCACATCAAGATGTCCATCCATAGCTATTAGATGTTTTCCTGAACCAATATAGGCCAAAATATTCCCCATAGGGTCAATATCAATTTTATTGAACCCCAGTTTTTTCATTTCATTGATGGTACACTTTGCAGCCAGAGATTCATTTCCAGAACCTCCAGGACATCGTACTAAGTCTCTTGTGAATTTATATATATCTTTTTTATAAAAATCCGCTCGAGCTAAGATATCATCAAAAGGAATACCTTCAAACATTTTTTCCATAACTACGCCTTTGCTAAAACTTCAGTGGAGCTTTTACCCACCATTTTTTCATAAACAACAGCGTCGGTATCACCTTCTGTTCCTAAAAACAGTATTTTTGAGTTTTCATCAATTTCCAATGCTTTTCGGTATGCTTCACTGTGTTGAACAATCATAAAACCTGCAAGTCCTGCAACTGCTGATTCACCAGCAACTACAGGCTCCTCAAGTTCTGACAAGTATTTCATTACTTTAGCAATTGGGTCATCTGGAATTGAGAAAAAACCTTGTGTTTTATTTTCCAGAATTTTCCAAGCAAGCAAAGATATTTCACCACAAGAAAGTCCTGCCATTACCGTATCTAAGTCACCATGGACAACCGTCGGTTCTGAGTTTCTTGCACTTTGAAGTAAACAGTCTGCGTTAGTAGGTTCTACCATGACAAAAATAGGTGAATCTACCCCATAAGTTTCAAGTATAAAAGAAGCAACAGCTGCAGCCATTCCACCTACTCCACCTTGTAAAAATACATGTGTTGGTTTTTCACCCATTTGTTTTAAGGCTTCATCTACCATGATGGTATAACCTTGCATAACATCTTTAGGAACTTCGGTGTAACCTTCATATGATGTATCTGAAACGGTGAAGTAACCTTTCTCTTCTGCAGTTTTGTCAGCAATATGAACAGAGTCATCATAGTTTCCATCAATTCTATTTACTGTAGCACCATATTTGGCAATCTCTTTTTCTCTACTTACACTCACATGTGAATGAATAAAAATCTCACAATTACATCCAAAGTTTGAGGCACCCCATGCTACAGACTTCCCATGATTTCCATCCGTTGCACACGAAACGGTGATTTGGCTTGTAATATCACTATAAGTTCCTGCTAAAAGGTCATTTGAATTAGCATCAATTCCTGCATCTTTAAGTTTTCCAATAAGCAAATTTGCAACCGCATAAGCACCACCTAAAGCCTTAAAACTCTTCAAAGAAAATCTATAGTGTTCATTTTTGTATAAGAGTTTTGAAACACCTGTTTGTTTTGCTAGGTCTTTCAAATCCACAAGTGGAGTCACTGAATAATCATCCCAAGAAGTGATTTCTTTAGATGCTTTTTCAAAAGCTTCTAGACTTAGGATATCTTGGTGCTCGTAAGCACCCTTAACTGTATTTGAACTGTTGTCAAAAAACTCTGTATTTTCTAAATATTTTTTAAATTCGTTTATCATTCTAATTTCCTACTTCTTTTCTATTTTATTTTGTTTAAATTTATTTGTCGAATGCTACATCTCGTAAAAATAGAGCTGTATCTGGGAAGAATATCAGTATTGCTGACATCAACATAAGTATTAAGAAGAAAGGGAATATTCCACGTACCACTTCTAAATACGACTTTTTAAATACGGCAATTGCGGTAAAAATATCACAACCAAAAGGCGGTGTTGCCGAACCTATTGCCATTTGTAGAGTAACCACAACTCCTACTAAAATAGGGTCAATTCCAGAAGAGTCAATTATTGGCATAAATACAGGTATCAAAACCAACAATACAACGATGGAATCCACAAACATACAACCAATTACAAAAGCAACTGCAATTACAAATAAGATGTATTCATCTGATGCATTTTCTAAGTTTAAAGTAGCAAGTAACTCTTGAGGAATCATTTCAAAAGAGATGTACCATGAAAAAGCTTGACCAGCACCTACAAGGATAAATACCACCGCAGTGATTAACCCTGTACTCAAAGATGAATCAATAACATCTTTAAATCCCAGTTTTCTGTAAATAACTACTTCCAAAATAAGTGCATACAGTACAGAGAAAGCTGCAGCTTCAGTTGGAGTAAAAGCACCACTATAAATACCACCTACAATTAAAACAGGAAAACCTAATGGTAAAATTGATTTTCTCATAGCTGAGATTCTCTCACCCCAATTGGCTTTAGGTGTTAAAGTAATACTTTCTTGATGATAAACAGAATACACATAACAATAAAGTGAAAACATTAAAGCCAAAATAATACCAGGCCCAATTCCCGCAATAAACAGCTCTGCTATATTTGCATTTGCTAGAACACCAAACAAGATCAATCCAATACTTGGTGGTATTAACCATGCGATATCACTGGCATTAATAATAAGTGCCAAAATAAATGAATCTTTATAACCTGCTTTTAACATCTTCGGTCTCATAATAGTTCCAACTGAAACAACAGTTGCTTGTGTTGAACCTGATACTGAACCAAACAAAGTACAAGAAATACAAGTGGTGATTGGTAAACCACCTCTGTAATGTCCTATAAAAACTTCAATCACATCCAGCAATCTTTTTGCCGTATGCCCTCTTGTCATAATATCCGCTGCAAATATAAACATAGGAACAGCAACCAAGGCATTAGGAGAGATTCCTGTCACCATTTGTTGAATAATATTTTCTAAGGGAACACCTGAAAAGTGTATGAAACCTACCAGTGTTGCAACCGTTAAAGGTACAATCATTGGAAAACTTAAAAACAATAAAACTATCATTACAAATATCAAGGTAAAAGAGATAACAAATGCATCTAGTTCACCACTGATAATATTTTGGAAAAACTCTAACATTGTTGATCCTTACACTCTTGGTCTTTTTCTTCTATCACATCGTAAGAAAGATAAATTTCCTCATGAAAGATATTTTGAATAAATCGAATTAAAAACTGAATTCCTGCCATAAAAAATCCAACAGGAACAACCATATAAATAATGTAGACTTCTAGCTGTAAAGCGGGGCTTAGTCTGTTGATTTCTTTTAGATTTGAAACATACACAACGGCTTCATATGCCAAGAAAAACATCAAAGCTGCTGTGGTTATCGCAATAAACATCGTCAGAACTTTTTTGTTTCTATGGTTTAATGAATCATATATGGCTGTCATTCTGATATTTCTACCATTTCGAACTGCATATGCTAATCCTATAAATGTAACTGAAACCATCAGGAACTGATTTAACTCTTCCGAGAAGTAAATACTCTGGTTAAAAAGATATCGTCCCAAACCATTTGCTGTTGTATTTATCATCATCAGTAATATAGAAGCTGATAAAATAAACTTCTCTATAGATGCTGTTATTGTATTAATTCTACTTAACAATCGTTTCATAATTAAGCCTTCATTTTAAACAGTTTTCCAAAACCATTTATTTGTTTTTGGTTATTTACTGAACGTAAAATATCCCATGCCATCACCTGATTACTTGTAAGAATTGTCTTACCCGTAATTTTTTCTAATTCATTTATCTCTTTACAGATATTTAAATTGGTACATGAGACAAAGATAGTATCTACTTCACTCTCACTTGCCATTTTAATAACCGCATTTTTAATCGAATCAGACGTGATGTCTGGTACTATATTATCATTGGGGATTTTGAAAGATGCGGCATTGGTTGTTGTAATACCGGCAATTGTCATTCCATCAATAATACCTTGTGTTACTTCTTCACTGTAAGGAGTAATGATTCCTAACTCTTGAATATTTAAATATGCGCAAGCATTTTTAATAGCAGAGTATGGATTGGTAACCTCTTTGATTTCTCTTTGTGGATCACTTTGTTTAATAATTCTGGCAACTTCGTCTTCTCCTATTGTCATAGAAGCTGAAGTACATGAAAATGCAACTGCATCTAGAGTGAGTCCTGGCAATAAAGTATTAGCTGCACTACTTAACTCATCTTTGATTTTCAATAAAACCTCAGGTGTTAACTCAACTGAATTTATTACTCTTGAGGGGAAACATAAAATTCCTAAATCTTTAAAAATGTTTTCAAATTCATATAATGTGATTTGGTCAGTTGCGAGAAGTATTAAACCTATTTTTCCATTGTGTGAAATCTTGTTGTTTATTTCACAATCTATATCATCAATTTTCATATTTTATCCATTGGGAGGTACTCTGGTTTTAACCAGAGTACTTAGTTTTAGTGTCTTTTTTCTGCCGCTTCTACTTCAGCAATTAGGTTCTTTAAGATTTTGTTTGCATCATTTTTAGCTTGTGTTTTCTTATCATCAGAGTAGGCATTTGCTACTACATCTAAATACGTACCGTGTAATGATTTACTTACTTCTTTAAATTTAGCTCTTTCGCTATCTGTTAAAGTAATCAGTTGTAATTCTTTATTTTCTTCTAGCATTTTTGCAGTATTTTCTTTATTGATTCTCTTTTGGTAAATAAATGCCGCTTTGTCCGCTGCTTTAATTGCTTTTCGAACAATTGCTTGTTTGTCAGTATCTAATTTCTTAAACCATTTTGAGTTTGTAGATACTGTTGCAACGTAAGGTTGTTGACCTGGGAACATAATATACTTTTGTACCATATGCCATTTTGCACCATAGATAAAGTACATTGGATTTACCATACCATCAACAGTTCCTAATTGTAACGCAGAGTATACTTCTCCCCATGATAATGGTGTTGGAACTGCTCCAAATGCTTTATACGTCTCAACTGGAATAGTTGATGTAAATGTTCTTATTTTTTGACCTGCGAAGTCTTCTGGAGTTCTAATTGGTTTATTCGCACCCCATGCCATTTCACCCTCAGTTAACATAGATAAAAGTTTTAGATTTACTTTTTCAAATTTTGGTGCTAAATCTTCATAAATTGTCTTACTTGTTGTTAATACTTCAAATGCAGCATCTTCATTGTTTGTTAAAACATATGGAATTGAAATTGCTTGAACTTCAGGAACAAATGAACCTAAATGTCCCGTACCTACTGATACAAATTGGATAGTACCATTTGACGTTAACTCAACAATGTCATTTTCTCCACCAAGTTGTCCGTAATAATAAACTTTTACTTTTATTTTACCTTTTGACTCAGATTTTACCACTTTAGCAAACTCTTGTGCATAGATATCTTGAACATCTTTCTTCGACTCTTCACTTGCAAACTTCCATGTTTCAGCACTTAAACTAATACTTCCTAATACTAATGCACAAAATGCACCTGCAATTTTACTTCTAATCATACTTCATCCTTTTTCGTTGATATGTTGAAAGTATAATCCTATTTACCTTAAAATATACTTAATATATATCTTAAGTATATTTTAAGACTATAAGTATTTATATTATTTCATATATTTATTTTTACATTTTTTGATTTTATTATCTATTAGAAATTTGTAGTAGTTTATATAAAAGGATAACACATAAGGTATTTCAAACCTTATGTTATATGGAGTGTGCGCGAACGAAGCTTTCTAAATAATCCATGAGTTCATCTACATAGAGAAAGGCATCACTTCTATTTTGTGAATAAACAGCTTCAAGTACTTGTTTATGAAGTCTTTTTCCTTCTCCATGGTCTTCTTTTTTGGCATAAAAGTACCAAAATCGATGGGATAAGCCCTGTACATTACGAAGTTCTTCATATATGAATTGATTTTTTGAACACTTGGCTAAAATAATATGTCTTCGTTTTAACCAATGTAAAAATTCAACATCATCTTGATCATCAACTACGTCTAACAACTGCTGAATAGCTTTTTTGTCAAGTTCAGTGAGTCTATCAATGGCTTTTTCAACACAAAGTTTTAAGATTGCACGTCTGACCTCTAAGAGTTGTAGCTGTGTGGTTCCACTCATTTCTGGTATGAGTATTCCAATACGAGAGATACTTACAAGTGATTCATTGGCAAGAATACGTAAAGCTTCACGAACGGGTGTACGTCCAGCTCCCACCATTTCAGAAATCTCTGCTTCCGTGAGTACAGTTCCTGGTTCTATTTCACAAAAAACAATTAGATCTTCAAGTTTTTCATAAACTTGTTCTGTCATTGTTTTATTTTTATCTTTTCTCAGTTTATTTTTCATTTCACATCCATCTAAGATATTTTCCTTATTATATTAAATTATATTTTAAATATATCTTAAATATATTTAAAGTATATTTTATAAAACTATCTGAATTATATGATGAGGGATACTTATCTGAAAAGTCTTACTAACGGGCTTTATAGGTGGTATTACTCATAAGACTAGAAGCACTATTTATAAATTTAGCATACTTACACTGATATTTTCATCTTATAAGCACTTCTAATCTTTGGTTTCATTGTTGATATTAAAATACATCTTAAGTAGATGTATTTTAAATATTTCTCATAAAATGATATTTTTAAGTTTTAGAGGATTATTTGTTAATCCTTTTAAAATTTACCTACATATCCTGCTAATCGCATCATCACTTTACTAACAGGTTGGATTAACTTATCGTTAAAATCATAATGAACATTATGGCAAGGTTTCTGATGTTTATCAATACCATCATCACTTCCTACTAGTGCAAAACATCCAGGAATTTTGTTTAAATAGTAACTATAGTCTTCACTGGCCATAATAGGCGTTGGTATATCACTTTTCCAATTTTCACCTAGCTCTTTTTCTAATGCTACTCTCATATTAAGTGCCTGTTTAGCATGATTAATGGTAGCACCATATCTATCTCTTAATTCAATATCCACATTTACATTATATGCTTTAGCAGTTGCTTTTGTTATTTCATTAATCTTTCCAAAAATAAGTTTTTTGATTTCATCAGTTGGCGCTCTAATACTACCTTCAACTTTTACCAAATCAGGTATTGTAGTTAAATCACTAATACCGTCAATGGATGTTACTGATACAACAGCACTATCTTGAGGAGAGACTTGTCTTGCAATTATCTGTTGAAGTGCAATAGTTATGGCACTGGCTGCTAATATAGGATCTTGACATAGTTCAGGCTGACTTGAATGCCCTCCAATACCAAGCACATCAATATGAAAGGTGCCATTACCAGCCATTACTGTACCATCAGGACAAACAGCTTGACCAAATTTTATAGCTGGCCAATTATGCCAACCATATATCATATCAATACCGTCTAGAGCTCCCTCTTCAATCATTATCTTAGCACCATGTCCACCCTCTTCTGCTGGTTGAAAAATAAAGGAAATAGGATTATTTAATTGTGATTCATTTTGTTTCAACCAAAGTGCTGTACACATAAGCGTTGCAGTGTGGCCATCATGGCCACACGCATGCATACATTTTAATTTTTGAGATTTGTACTCAACTTTGGTTTCTTCTTGTAAAGGTAAAGCATCAATATCTCCCCTTAAAGCAATGTGTTCACCTTCTTTATCTTGCGCTAAGTAAGCAACTGTACCAGTTCCGGCAAACTTCTTCCAAGTAATATTACTCTCATCCAGTATTTTACGAATTGCTTTTGCTGTATCTACTTCATCCCAGGTAAGTTCTGGGTTTTTGTGTAAGTTGTGTCTAAACTCTATTACAAACTTTAATACTTCTTCAAAATTTTTATACATTATTTTCCTCTTTGCATAATTGTATTATGCAGTTATTTTTTGTACATAATTGTACTTCTTTTTATAGTTTATAAAAAATACTATCAAGCCAATTAATCCAACCACATCAAACATAAGTGCAAACCACGCGCCATAAATATAAGAATAAACACCCCAACATATGGTCGAAATACTAAGTAGTACCTTCATTATTTTGGGATTTTTAGATGTTGTTGCCAATGATGTTGTTACACTTGCAATTACAATTACAATACCAGATAGCTCTTGAAGACCAAATAACAAATAAGCGGAAAAAAATGGTATAAAATAAAGTACCATTTTTTCTGCTTTTTTATACTCCAAAGCACCTAAAAAACACATCAACACTATAATTATAGATTGAATTGAGCCATGTATTCCTCCATGAGTATAAAAATCAGGTATTATCAAAAGTACAGCAACACCTAATAGTATTTTTGCCTTTATTACACCTTCTTCTTTCATAGCAAAGCCATTTAGTACAATACTTATAAGACCCAATACTGCTACGGTATATTCTATTAACATAACTTATTTCTTAACTAATGATGTTGAACTACTTACATCAGCACTTATAAAAATAGATTTTATATCAGCTAAGATACTTGCATCCCTGAAAGCTACATCTCGCAAGTAAAGTGAAATCTCTGGAAAAAATATCAATAACACAGATACACTTAGTAAAATAAAAATAAAAGGAGGTGTACCCTTTACTACATCCCAATAAGGTCTTTTAAATACAGCAATTGCAGTAAATATATCACACCCAAACGGTGGAGTAGCAGAACCAATTGCAACTTGTAGAGTAATTATAATACCAACATGCACTGGGTCCAGTCCCACAGAGTTGATAATTGGTGCAAAAATAGGTACCAAAATCAAAATTACAACAATTGGGTCAACAAACATACATCCAACAAAAAAAGCAACAGATATTACAAATAAAACCTGATAAGGTCCCATTTCTGTGATACCAATGGATGATAAAACCTCTTGCGGTATTTGTGCATAAGATAATACCCAAGCAAATGCAGCACCAGCAGCAACAAGTATAAAAACAACCGCAACAACTAGACCTGTAGATTTAGCAGTTTGATAAAAATCATTTAGACTCATTGTTTTAAATATAACACCTTCTAAAAATGCTGCATATGCAACACTCACTGCAGCCGCTTCTGTTGGTGAAAAGATACCTCCAAAAATACCACCTACTATAATTACAGGAAACCCCAATGGCCAGAGTGCATGATACAAAGACATTGCTCTTTCTTTCCATGTTGCTTTTGGTTGTGTTGGTATGTCATGAATATAAGCATAAATAACACTGTAAACTGAAAAGAAAAACAATATCAGTAATCCAGGTCCAATACCTGCTATAAACAATTCAGGTATAGATGTTTTAGCGACAATTCCATAAATAATCATCCCAATACTAGGTGGGATTAAAAAAGCAATGTCACTTGCATTTACAATTAACGCTAAGATAAATGAATCTTTATATCCACCTTTTAAAAGCCTTGGACGAAGTGGTGATCCAATAGCTACAACAGTAGCTTGTGTTGATCCAGAGACTGCCCCAAACATAGTACAAGCACAAGCAGTACTCACTGCAAGTCCTCCTTTAATGTGTCTGACAAATGCCATAACTAAGTCAATGAGTTTTTCAGCTGACTTCCCTCTGGTCATAATATCTGCTGATAATATAAACATAGGAACAGCAATTAGTGCGGAGGGTCTAATTCCTGTCATCATTTGTTGCACTAAAAATTCCATTTTAGAAAAATCTGCATCGAAAAGTATATATACACCCAATGTAGCACCTGCAATTAGTGGAATTTTCATAGGAAACCCTGAAAGTAATAAAATCACCATAAGCAAAAAGATGGAAGTTGCTAAGTGTTCTCTTAAATACTCAGTTAATTTAAAACTTGTATCTTTAGTCACATATGCATTTGCATTTGCTAATAGAATATTATCTTCACTTAGCATAGTAATATCAATTGTGATTTTACCATCAGTAAACTCACTTAAATCTGCTTCATCAATACTCCAGTTACCTTTTTTATTTGTCTCAGACGTATAAGTTTTTGTATTTGATTGAGTATCTTTAATCATCACATTTATTTTTTGCCACCTATGGGTATCAAAATCTTCAGATTCTGATGAACCATAAACAAAAAGTTGAGTTTTATTTTCAATAACGGCTTCATCAACAAGAATACTTACTTTTTGAGCACTTAAGTTAGAAGTGATAAATAAAAAAGCAAAAGTTATAAAATATAAAAATTTCATCATGCCACCCTTATATTTCATTTTCATTATTTGCATCACAATACCCATCACGAACTTTAGTTGATAGATATATATCTTCTTCCATAATATTTTTTACAACAGTAAATCCATATTGTAATCCCGTCACACCAAATCCAATAGGTACCCATAAATAAATTATAAATGCAGGAATATTTAAAGCAGGCAAAAGTCGCCCACTCTCAAATACACTATGAATATATTGAAACGAATAATAAGACAAAACAAACATAAATATAGCTGTAATTAAAGACATACTTATCATCATAAACTTTCGTATTTTTATGGGCATTGCATCATAAATGGCAGACATTCTAATATGTCTTCCATTTCGTGCAGCGTAACTCAATCCTGCGAATGTGACAACAACAATTAATATCATATTTAGCTCATCTGCAATAGTTAAAGCATCATTAAAAATAAAACGCATAATAACAGCAGCTATACTTACCAAAGCCATAGATAGCACACCCATCCCTAACATGAATACTTCAAATTTACTTAATGCCAAATCAATAAACTCTAAGGCTTTAAACAAAGGATTAAGCTCACTTTTTTCTTCGTTATTCAAAATCTCTCCTTATTAAGGATAGTAACAATGTACTATCTTGGTTTCATATTGTCTTAAAATATATTTCTTCTATTTCTTGCTACTTTTAGCAGCAGCTACAACTGCCATTTTGACATCTTCTTTCATTAACATCAAAAGTTTTTCATTAGAAGCACTTTTTGAAGCAAATTTATTTTGAACACCTTTTGCTGCCTCAATAAAAGGAATTCTTTCCTGATTTGTTAATGTTACAATTTTGTAGTTAGGTAATTTTCTAATAATTTTCCCTAAGCCTTTTGCATCCAAGTTTTGAGCTTCTTTTAGTATTACTTTATGTGCATGTGAACCAGCAGCTTTTACTAACTTTCTATCTCTTGATGACAAATTATCAAAGAACTTTTTATTAGTGGCAACGGCTCCGTTGTAATGACCATGACCCGTATAAGTTAAAACTTTTGTGAGTTTGTCTAAGCCATAAGCTTCAATCCATACAGTAGGGTTTTCTTGACCATCAACCATACCTGTTTTAAGAGCACCGACTAAGTCGCCCCATGACATTGGCTGAGGAGATGCACCAAATGCTTTATACGTATCGACAAGGATTGGAGATCCTGGCATAACTCTCATTTTTCTTCCATTTAAATCTTCCGGTGAATGAAACTCAGTAAATGTAGTTACAGCCATTTCACCTTCTGGGTAAATAGCAAGTAATTCTAACCCAGCTTTATTAAACACTGAGGGTAATTTTTCATTAATAACTTTAGAATTTTTAAAGAAATAATCTAATTCTTTTGTATCTGTGGGCATTACATATGGTAAAGTAAACAAATCCATTTCTGGTATCGTTGTACCAAGATATCCAGTACCTGCACCTAAAATGTCCACTAAGCCAGCTTTTGCTTGCTCCATTATATCCGTACCATCACCTAACGTTCCTGCAGTGTATATCTTAATTTTATGTCTTGAATTTTCTTCAACATAAGTCTTAAATGCCGTAGCATATATTTCTTGTGGATCATTTGCCCACTCATCAATAGCAAACTTCCATGTTGCTGCACTTAAACTACTAGCTATTACTAAACTTCCTAGAACTAAACTTCCTAATTTCATAATTTTCCTTAGTTTTTATTTATTATTTTATTTGCTGTTCGGTCTTCGTATTTTAAGGATACAATATCCATATATTTTTTTATATCATACCTCCTTGTATAACTTGTAACTTATTACTTTAGAAATAGTTGCCTTGGCATTTCACAAAATGTATCTACACCCGTTTCTGTTATAACAATACTTTCTGTTATCTCAATACCCCAGTCTTCTTGCCAAATACCTGGCATGAAGTGAAAGGTCATCCCTTCTTCTAAAATAGTAGTATCAGTTGACCTTAAACTCATAGTTCTCTCACCCCAGTCAGGTGGATAACTTAATCCAATAGGATAACCACACCTTGCACCATTTCTATCTATTCCATATTTTAACATTACAGAATCAAGAGCATTTGCAATATCAGATGTTTTATTGCCTGGTTTAGCTTGTTCTAATCCAGCATGAATTGCCTCGATTAAGGCACTTTCCGCATCTAAAAACTTTTGTTCTGGTTTACCAAAATATAAAGTTCTCGAAAGAGGTGCATGATACCTATTATGACACCCTGATAATTCAAAATATGTACATTCATTATTTTGAAGTGTTCTATCGTCCCAAGTTAAATGACACGCAGAGGCTTCTTTTCCTGATGGAATCAATGGCACAATAGATGGATAATCACCACCGTACCCATCAACTCCTGATATACCAGTATGATAAAGTTCAGCTACTAATTTATTTTTATTAACGCCTATTTTAGCTTTATTTAAAACACTTTTGTGCATCGCGTTGGTTATTTTTCCCGCAATTTGCATATATTCTAACTCTTTGGCAGATTTAACCGCTCTTTGCCAATTGACCAAAGCATTTGCATTGACAAATTTTGCATTAGGTAAAGCACATGTTAATTCTGAATGTGCTTGAGCTGAATAATAATAATTATCCATTTCTACCCCAATAATGCCTTTATCAAATTTTCTTTTTATAAAAATAGATTGTGCTATATCGCTCATTGGATGTGATGAAGGATTCATTACAAAACTTTCATCATAAGGAATCATATTTTTTTCATCAATCCAACAATTTACCAAAGCAGCATTTCTATCCATTAAACGCCCAAACCAAATGGGCTCTTCTTCTTCTAGATTAACTACTACTCCTTGGTGTACATAAAATGACCAAGCATTATAACCTGTCAGCCAATTCATATTTGCAGGATCTGTTATCAATAAAGTATCAATGCCTTTTTTTAACATTGATGTCTTTACTTTTATTAATCTTATTTTATATTCTACTAATGAAAATAATAAATTTGTTTTTTTCATTCTTAACTCTTTACAGGTCCTACCCACACCTGTTGAGTGTTTGTAAACATTTTAATTCCCTGTGGCCCTAGTTCTTTTCCAAGTCCAGATTTTTTCACTCCACCACTTGGGAGTCTAGGATCCGATTTAACAATTCCATTAATTGAAACTTGTCCTGTTACAATCTTTGATGCAACTTTCTTTGCATATTCAACATCACCTGTCCAAATTGAACCACCCAATCCAAACTCAGTATCATTAGCAATTTCTAAAGCATGATTAGCATCTTTGGCTTTAATAAGAGCAGCAATTGGACCAAAGGTTTCTTGACAACTTACAACCATACCAGGTTCAACATCTCCTAAAACAGTTACAGGGAAAAAGAAACCTTGTTGTTCTTGTCTCTGTCCACCAAGTAGTAGTTTTGCGCCTGCTTCAATTGATTTGTCAACTTGCGAATGCATTTCGTCAACCAGTTCGGCTCTTGCAATTGGTCCGATATTTACAGTTTCATCTTGGGGGTCACCTATTTTTAATCTAGAAAATCTCTCAAGTAAAAGTTGTGCAAATTTATCATAAATTGGCGCTTCAACTATAATTCTTTTTGCAGCAATACAAGATTGTCCTGCATTAATATATCTAGAAAGTACAATTACATCAGCAGCATGTTCTAAATCACTCGTATCAGCTAAAATAATTGCAGCATCACTTCCTCCAAGTTCCAAAACAACAGGTTTTATTTCACTACCAGCGATAGCACCAACCGATGCTCCTGCTTTTGAAGAACCAGTTAATGATACGCCTGTAATATATGGATGTCTTATAACAGATTCAATCTGAGTACGATTAACAAAAATATTTTGCACTACATCTTTGGGAAATCCTACTTTAGTAAATGCCTCTACTATTCTAATAGCACAAAGAGGTGTATGAGAATCGTGTTTCATTACACAAGTATTTCCTGACATTAACGCAGGTGCCAAATATCTAAATGCTAACCAAAAGGGAGCATTCCAAGGCAAAATACCTACAGTCGCACCAAGTGGACTATATTGAACATAACTCTCACTTGCATCTGAATCTAGATATTCAGTAGCTAAATATTTTTCGCCAAACTCAGCGTAATGTTCACAAGCCCAAGCTGCTTTTGTGGCTTCTCCTCTTGATTCATTTATAGGTTTACCCATCTCTTGGGTCATTGGAAGTCCATAATAATCTAGATTGTCTTTCATCTCTTTAGCAACTGCATTTAACAATCTTGCCCGTACTTCATATGATGTATCTCTCCATCCTCCAACATAAGCCGCATGGGAATTTTCCACTATTGTTCTAGCTTCCTCATCTGTGTGCATTTTAACTTCATGAACAACTTCTTCATTAAATGGATTGATTGATTTATAGTGAGTTTTACTGTATCCCATAATATCTCCTTAACCTAAAACCGAATCAACTGCATTAACAAATCTATTAAGACCTTCTGCTAACGTATCATCTTCAATTGTTAATGGTGGGATAAATTTAATAATCTCACCTGAACTACAAGCACCGATAATAAGACCATTTTCAAATGTTTTTACCGTAATAGCTTTTGCAATTGCTGCATTTTCAAATTCTATGGCTAACATCATTCCCTTTTGTCTGATTTTAGTATTTGGGTATTTTGTATGTAAAGCATCCAAAGTGGCTCTAATTACATCACCTTTTCTTTTTGTCTCATTGTTGAAATCCTCGTTATCAAAATACTCTAAAGCAACTTTACCTGCTACAAATGAGATACCTTGCCCTCTGAATGTACCTGTATGTTGTCCTGGTCCCCAAGCTTTATCAACTTCAGGTTTATTTAAAAGCATACCAATTGGTGTACCAAATCCCCCAAGTCCTTTGGCTAAAACAATAATATCAGGGTCCAAGTCCATTCCATCAAAACTAAAATAACTGCCATGTCTTCCAGCTGCACCTTGTATATCATCTAAAATAAGTAATGCACCTATTTCTTTAGCAAAATCTTGAACTGCGTGAAGCCATTCTTTTGAAGCTATTCTAACTCCACCTTCAGCTTGAATAGGCTCAATAATAAATGCAGCAGGAGCATGTAAGCCCTCACCAGAATGTGTTATTTGTCTTTTCATCTCACTAAATGCATCCATGTCATTAAATGTACCTCGAACTACATTATTTAACGGAACACCAGAACTGTTTCTAAAAGCATTATTTGCTGTACAAGCTAAAGCTCCTAAAGTCATACCATGAAAACCTCTATTAAAAGCAACAACTTCAGTTCTTCCTGTTACTTTTCTAGCAAGTTTTAATGCAGCTTCAACTGCATTGGTTCCAGTGGGACCCGTAAACTGAAGTTTTCTATCCGCATAACCTCTTGGTTTTAGGATTGTTGTTACAAATTTATCTATAAAATCTCTTTTTACATCTGTGAACATATCAAGTGAATGTGCTACTCCATCTCTTTGAATAAACTCAATAATAGCTTCCTTCATAAGTGGATTGTTATGTCCAAAGTTTAGTACCCCTGCTCCTGCAAAAAAGTCAATAAATTCTTTTCCATTTTCATCTATCATTTTTGCGTTAGATGAAGATTTAAATACAGTTGGAACTGCTCTACAATATGCTCTTATTTCTGATTCGTGTTGCTCAAATGTTTTCATTTAAATTTCCTTATATATAATAATATTTTGTGATTTGTAAATAGAATTAAAAGACCCACCTAATTAAGTCAATATCATTAATATTCAAACTAATTTATCTCACTTAATTGCAACTACCTTCTATACTATAAGTAGTTTTGCAGTGGATCTATATGGCCTTAAGGATTAGATTTTTTTCTTGTATGAGTATTTGCTGAATAGGTTTTACTGATTTTGAATCAAGAGTAGGAAAATTACTAGCATCATATGAGGTATTAATAAAATGAAGATGTTTTATAAAAAAACTATTTCTATTTGACACAATCTCTCCCTAAATTATTCTTAGTAATAACAATATATAACATCGTGTTATATTGTATAAATCTATATAAAAGATACAAGCAGTAAAGTTGATATCATTTATAGATACTAGATGGATCACACTTTAACGTAACTACTTTAGATAGTAATGTAGTTTTGAAGTGGATTTATAAGGATTTTATGATTGAGTTTTTTTCTTCTTCTATAAGTATGTTTTGAATAGGTTTGATTGCTTTTGAATCAAGTGCAGGAAAATTACAAGTATTATATGAGGTATAAATAAAATTAAGTTGTTTAAAAAATAATTTATTTCTATCAGACATAATCTCTCTCCTTTAATGTTTTAAACTATAACTATATAACTATAAATAATCAAAGAGATTGTGACAATTAACTACTTATTTGTTTTCATGTTGTTACTTTTTATCACAAACTAATATTATTTGTTACTTTACAATACATTATTTAAACTTTGTAAAAAATATTTGTATTTATTTACTTAATTAAGATTAAATATAGTTGGTTTTTCTTCACTTAACAATTCCCAGTAATGCTTTTATAATTTCAACAAATTCTCAAAATATACTTTAAATATATATTAAGTATATTTAAAGTATATTTACAAAAACTAGGAACTACTCTATGAAAAACAATCACTTAAAAGCCCTACTTGTCACAATTCTTGGGGTTTTGCTAATTAGTTTAGAAGCGCTGTTTGTTAAGTTAACAAATATTGAGGCTTTAACATTTGCATTTTACAGTGGAATATTCATGCTTATTAGCACAGGATGTATTTTACTTTATAACAAAAACTCTATAACAAAGGAGAGTAATTTCAGTGATAACCTGAAAATTGTTCTTCTTTGTGGATTTTTATTGGGACTATCAAATATAGCTTTTATCAGTGCTATTAAAAATACATCCGTTGCAAATGCAGTATTGATATTTAGTTCAGCACCAATATTTTCTGCTATTTACATGTATTTATTTTTTAGAGAAAAAACCACCAAGAATATTTTTGTGGCATCTTTCTTTATTCTAATAGGCCTTTTTATTATCTTCTCCTCACAATTGGGACAAGGACAAATGATAGGAAATATTTATGCAACCCTGGCTATTGGAATATTTGCTCTTGCTTTTGTTATATTGTCACGTTACAAAAATATCAATATGCTGGCTATTCTTTTTGTTAGTAGTTTGGTAACTATACTTGTCTCTTTTTCCTTCCTAAATAACTTTACTATTGATATAAACAACTTATATATTTTAATATTAGCAGGACTTATCACTTCCCCACTTGCTAGAGTTCTCATGGGCAAAGGAACAAAAACTCTACCTACAAGTGAAGTGAGTTTATTGATGATAATAGAGACTATCATGGCACCTGTTTGGGTTTGGCTATTTCTAAACGAAGTTCCAGCGAGCACTACTTTAATGGGAGGTGCCGTTATTTTACTTACATTAGTGCTAAATTCTTTGTATGTTTTAAAGATGAATAAAAGTGCTCAATTAGAACATAAGTGATTTATTAAAAAACTTAAATTTGTACTTACACTTACCTACGATTAACTTTAAGTTTACACAGATGTGATAAATTTTCTTTATAAAAGGATTACAGATGATTGATAACATGCATAGGTACATTAACAAGTATTTTTCTGAGCTTTTAGAACACCATAAACAAATATTTTCTGTTTATAATCGAGTTTTACCTTCTAGGGTCAACTATCTCTCAAGTAGCAATCAAGTCTTTCAATTAATTAACTTGGTATCTCAAGTTGAGAAAGACTTTAATGATAAATTTATTAAATTATCTCAAATGGATATCATGCAATTAGAAAAAACTCTTTTCTCTTTATCAAATGATGAGGACACGTTAGAACAGCTTTTTAATGGGTTTAAAAATAAATACTCAAACTTTACTATTGCAAAACACATCAAAATAAAATTTTTTGAATATGTTCGTGAAGAATTTAAGTTTAAGAAAAATAACTTGCGCCTCATTCTAAATACTAAACTCTCTTATTTAGACTATTACATTTACCAAAAAATGTATCACAGTGAGCAGGTAAAATCCCTATTCAAAGCAGATGAGATGAATAAAGAAGGAAGTATATTGGAATTTTTACCAAATATAGTTGCGCATAATCATACATGTAATATTATGCGAATTGAAACCAACTAAACCAGACCTCAATTCTAGTTGGCATAGAAACTATTAATTAATGGTCTCCAATAACTTTTCGTGGATCAAACCATTTGACGCTACTACATACTTATCTTCAAACAAAGTATATGGCTCACCTTTTTCATTAGTAAACTTTCCACCAGCTTCAGCGAGTATGATAATACCAG
>Ga0209707_1000708_pt1 | contig 19524 bp, 17 predicted proteins | sample EN4Hudsemesocosm_FD_184630 | JGI IMG/M metagenome (GOLD analysis project Ga0209707, IMG submission 184630) | Methane-oxidizing microbial communities from mesocosms in the Hudson Canyon - EN4B Hudson Canyon (SPAdes) (version 2) | ecosystem: Environmental > Aquatic > Marine > Cold seeps | place... | reverse complement strand
CACTTCGTGGAACATAGAGACTTGTTGTTTCTACTGTTTTGTCCTCTTGAATATCAACGACTACAACTTGATGCTTATAATGCTGCTCATCAAACGATAAAGGTATGGGGGAGCCACTGTATCGAACAGTTTCATTGTCTCCCACTGACTGTGCCAAATGTAGATGGCCTAATGCAGTGTAGCTAATAGCCTCAGAAAAGATATCAACTGGTAAAGCATGTTGATTACCGCCAAGAATTTTTCGCTCACTTAATTCTGATAAATTACCCCCGACCATATAACAATGTCCGGTTAGAACAAGCGCTTCTTCATGAACAGCTTGTAGCTGAAGATTTTGAATTAACTCGGCATATAACTCCCTCACTCCTGAAATCAACGGATCTTCTGTTGTATTATCAGGTAAATCAGCATGCCGTAAAAAAGGCATGGCTCCACACCAGGCTTTAATTTCGTTTTGTTTATTTTTTAATGGAACTATAAGACGCTTCCAGTTAGTTTCGCCCTGTTCATTGCCAATAAGCCCACCCACAACAGAAACACCTAAGGCATTTAAAATGGCAGCCGGAGCATCTAATCGAGCCGCTGAATCATGATTACCACCGATTAGAATAATATCTAGCAAAGGGCACAGGCTTCTTGCTTTGACCAAAAAGTCATATAACTGAGTTTGAGCAACTGCCGAGGGGTTGGCTGTATCAAAAATATCGCCAGCAACAATTAATGCATCGGCATTTAAGGTCTGTAGCTGTACTAATAACCAGGCTAAAAATTGCTGATGTTCATAGTCTCTTGAAATACCGTGCAAGTGATGACCTAAATGCCAATCTGCGGTATGAATAATTCTAAGCATAAGTTTGTTACGGAATAAGTTTAATGACTGTAGCGTGACTCAGAAACTATCTTTCTGATCGATCAATAGCCTGTTTATGTAATGGCGATGAACTCGAATAGGGTACTTTGCCTGAAGGCACTACCTTAGCGGCATTTTCAATATGTAACTCTTGATCATCAAAAAATATATGGGGATGAAAGGCCTCTAATACTTTAGTTTTTTCTAGTCCGCCTAAAAAGAATATTTCGTCGACATAAACACCCCAATGCCGAAGTGTTTTTATGACTCGCATTTCAGCTGGCGCGTTTCTGGCCGTGACTATCGAAATGCGTACAGGTGATGATTCGACACTAAAAGGCAATCTTTCTTGTAATCTCGATATTTTTTTTAATAGTGCAGCATAAGGACCTTCCTGCATAGGCTCATTCTGTTGCTGGTCTTCGGATTCACAGAACTTATCCAAACCTTCTGCTTTATAAACAATTTCACTACTTTCATCAAATAATACAGCATCTCCATCAAAAGCAATGCGAACCTGACCTTCTGGCAATTTCTTTGGGTTTTTCGGTGGATCTTTTAAAATAGCTGCTGCACACGTTTTTCCATCAATAACTTTTTGCGCATCTTTAACCATGGTCGTTAAAAACAAATCAACATCAAAAGCATCCAGGTAATCAACTACAGATTCCCCACCCGTAAAAGCATGTCTGGATATTTTTAGCTGTTTATTTCTAATGTTTTGTAACACCCTAATTCCCGTTTCCGGGCTATTTCTAGACATAACGACCACTTCAACCAAAGGCGCTTCATCCTCTGGCTGGTATTTATTTAATTCAAGCAATGCTTTGACTAATGGCATACCCGTGCCATCTTGCAGTGGCTCATCTTCCCTTTCAAGCATGTATTTACGATACTCTACGATAGCTGTATCTTTATCTTCAGCATACTTTTCTCGAAACACTTGATCTGCTTCTTTTAAATCAAATAAAGCGGTAGCAGAAATACCTATCACTAATGTGTCTGATAAATTAAATAACATTAATTCCCTTCTTCATAACTGAACCATCCTATTAACAATTCCAAAAGTTCTTGTAGTCTGTTCTTACCCTTGGCAATTGCTATTGCATATAGGTACTCACCCCAATGTCATTAAGTTATATGACTGTGTACAAAACACAGGTTTCTCGTTCCCACCGTATTCGGTGGGAATGCATACCGTGCTGTGACCTTAAGCAGGTATGTATTCCCACGCGGGAGCATGGGAACAAAAAGTAGGGTGAATGAGCAATAGAGACTGTGAAAGTATTCTCTTTTTGACCTCCCCCTTTGGAAAAGGGGGATAGAGGGGGATTTTACAATCCAGTAACCCATTGATATCAAATGAATTGTTTTTGTAATAAAATCTCCCCCAACCCCTCTTTTCCAAAGAGGGGAGCTAAAAGCCAATACTTTCACAGTCTCAATAGCGTTATCCACCATTTTTCAAGGGTTTGTCGGGTTACGCTGCCGCTAACCCAATCTACATTTTTCTTAATTTAACGACATTGGGACCCACCCAAAATACAGCTGAGTTACTTTAGCCTCTATGGCTCAGGCGAGGCTAAAGCCTCACGTCCTAATATAAAATAAGTCCTGCTTTATTTTAACTCGTTATTCAAACCCTAGTCCTTTTTCAAGGTCTGAGATTGATTGTTTAAGTTCACCCAGATATATCTTCCAGCTTTCCACTTCCTCACTGTTGACCTCAGAGGTATCCAGCTCGATTAATACATCATTTAATTTACTTACTTTAACCATTGTTGATCTATGCTGTTTTTTTATTGCAACAGCTTTTTCTTCAGCTGATGGCTCAATATACTCGACGGGTTTGGCTGATGCTTTTACAGCTTCTTTAATTGTATTGGTCGTTAAGGGTTTATCTTCTGCTTTAGCCTCATCAGCCGCAATATCCAGAACAGCAAGGCGCTCTCCTTTCGGTGCTTTTGCCAAAGCAAGCAAATGTGGTGTACTCATCACCGATAAGTCAGGAACATTAGAGATAGTCTGAGAATCTGTCTCCGTCAAAACATCAGATTCATCGTTTGAACTAGTTTCAGTTTCAGTTGTAGTTTCAGCTTCAGAAAATGAATCATCATCAGCAGGCGTAATGACTTCTGCTTCCTTAACCGAATCTAAAGAAACCGCAGTATCCTTCACCTCTGTTTCATTTTCTACTACTGCTGATAACAATTCTTGTTGAACCTCACCCGCAACAGCCAATTCATTAAGCCTGGATTTCTTTAGATTTAAAGCACTTTCGCCCCAGGCATAATAAGACTCAAAACCAAGCGTCTTATAAGCTTTGGTATCTCTCATTTTATGGCAAGCAATAATGGCCTTATCTTGCCCTAGCTTTGACTGCTCAAGCCCTTCTTTAGCTTGTTGCTCAAATTCTTTAGCTCTTTCTAATGTAGGTACCTGATTAATGACTTCGTTACTCATTTATTGTTTCTTGCCTTGTTTAATAAAAAGAGCGCTAAATTAACATATTGTGAGCAACTCTAATCAATTTTTTTATGATTATTTTCTAGAAAATATTGAAGGATTAATCGTGCGCAACTATGTATAGAGTTAATGATGCTATTGTTAATGGCTCTTTAGAAAGGTAAACCAAATAAAGGGCTTATTTCAGAGCTAGGTGAGGGCTGGAACAAAATCTAGATCAACAGCATTCGCGGCCAAAGGCCCCTCCTACTTTTTTCACACACATTCTGAGTGCTAACTCAGTGGGTAATAATTAACTAAACAGGTAATCAGACTGAAATATTAATATTATTTCCAACATTACCACTAGCTTTTGGAGCTGGAGGGACTGGTGGAATTAATTGCAACGCCACTTTGGGCTGATCATTAGCCGTTTTTAATACTGATGTTGCTTGTTGTGTAGGAAAAACAGCGGCTGTTTGAGGTGTACCAATGCTATTCATAACGACTCCTTTAACTTCATCCTTAAATAATACAACACATGACCACTTTTGTACAAAAATGGAACAGTGAGGCCTTATGTAGAAAACAAAAAGAACCCGGCCACATCGTAAGCCGGGTATAGAGTTGGTTGGAGGACATTGGCTTAAGGCTGTTAAGAATTAACAAGCTTGAAGTTGATTCCAGTCTACACCCGAAAACATAAACCTAAGGTGAACAGCTTTAACATCAAAGGTAATTAGGAAAATATGGCTTCCTTCCTAACCCTAACCGACAACACCAGGATTAAAGACTTATGCAGTATTATTTATCGACAACCCTGTTTTTTGACTCAGCATAAACTGCTGCACCTATTATGCCAGCCAGGTTTAGTAAAGTTGCTGGTTTAACAGGCGTATTGACAGTAAGTTGCTGTTTAAACTTATCAAACTTTTTGCTTGCACCACCACCCAAAATAATTAAATCGGGCCAAAATAAAGCTTCCATCATGCTGATGTATTCATTAAAACGTTTACCCCATTTTTTCCAGCCCAGATCCTCGGCTTTTCGTACTGCATCTGAGGCAAAATGCTCTCCTTTTATACCATTTTCCATATAGACATGTCCCAGCTCAGTATTAGGTAGCAACACGCCATCAGTAAACAGCACTGTACCCAGCCCGGTACCAATGGTAACCAATAAGACAATCCCTGACTGTCCGGCACCTACACCAAAATTCATTTCAGCAAGACCAGCAGCGTCAGCGTCATTGAGGTTATAACAAGGGCAATCTGTGGTTTCAGAAAATAGCTTATCAATATCGGTACCAATAAACGCATCAGATAGGTTTGCAGCCGTTCGCGCTACACCATGTTGAATAGAAGCAGGAAAACCGCACCCCACAGGGCCTGACCAGTCAAAATGCTGAACTAGTTGTTTAAGTACTCCAGCAACAGCTTCTGGCGTAGCTGGTTGTGGGGTCTCAATTCTGTGTCGTTCAGTTACCAACTCCCCTGTTTTGGTATCAACCACTGCACCTTTAATACCAGAGCCACCAATATCTACACCAAGAATATGCATCAATTTTCCTTAAAAAAGTTTTGTAAATATGATTAGTTCGCCTTTTTAACAAACTTAGTCAATATAACAATCTGCTGACCACTGACCTTACCTTCAATATGTTCTGCATTATCAGCAACCAGTGAAATACCACGTACAGCTGTTCCACGTTTTGCGGTAAAACCACCGCCTTTTACATTTAAGTCTTTAATTAGAGTGACCGTATCACCCGCTTCCAGGACTGCACCATTACTATCAATATGCTTAACGGTATCATCATCACTTGCACCCTCGCCTGTTGCTTGCGCCCATACTAATGCGTCATCATCCAGATACAACATATCTAGTAAATCTTGCGCCCAGCCTTCGGCATTTAAGCGTGTCAACATACGCCATGCTAGCACTTGTACAGCAGGGACTTGACTCCACATACTATCATTAAGACAACGCCAATGATGCACATCAACTTTGTCCGGATTTTCTATTTGATCTGAACAAGTATTACAAAGCAGTACTGACTCATCTGCACTACCATTCGATGTGGGTGGGACTTCGTAAACATTCAAATTTTCTGTTGCTGAACAAAGCTCACATTTTGATTCACTACGTGCTTGCAATTCTTTTTCTGTACTCATTTTTTCTGTTTTTCAATATTATTTTAAAACTAAGGAAGGTAGATGAAATACTTGCTCAAGTTATTTCATCTACATTTCTAAGAGGGTTCTATTTAGCTGACTATTAAGCTCTTACCCCCCTCTTTAGCAAAGAGGGGTTAGGGGGGATTTTAATTCATAAAAGAAAGCTTTAAAATCAATGACTTTATTTTTTATAAAATCCCCCTCTATCCCCCTTTTCCAAAGGGGGATGTCAAAAAGAGAATACTTTCAAAGCCTCTTCAGCCTGCAGATTAAAAGCAGCCTAAAGGACTGCGCCCCAAAGTTGTTGTTTTATTTTATGCACATTCCTTACTAACTAATCATGCGTGCCCGAACACTTTTACCTTTTACTTTTCCATTGGCAAAATAATCCAGAACCTGCCTTAAGGCTTTACGATCGATAGCGATATAACTGGCCACATCAAAAATATCAATTTTACCAATCTGTGTACCTTTCAACCCTGCATCACCTGTTAAGGCACCTAAGATGTCACCAGGACGAATTTTGTTTTTTCGTCCCGCATCAATTTGCAGGGTAGCCATGGTTGGATGTACGCTAAACTTATCATCACGGTTTAGGCTAGCAACGTCCTGACTGTTACATACTTTATTCTGATATTCCTCAATGGCATTAACCCGCATTTTCTCGGAATCAATATACAGACTTAAAGCAATACCTTTTTCACCAGCCCGACCAGTACGACCTATTCTATGAACATAGATTTCAGGATCACGCGGCAGTTCAAAGTTAACCACGGCTGACAAAGACTTTATATCTAAGCCCCGTGCTGCGACATCAGTTGCCACCAGAACCGAACAGCTTTTATTGGCAAACCTGACCAGCACCTGATCACGGTCTCTTTGCTCTAAATCACCATGAATCGCTAGTGCTTCAATATTATGACCATCCAGATAGCGGGCAACTTCATCACATTGTATTTTGGTATGACAAAAGACGACGGTGGTTTCTGGCTGATAATGCTCAAACAAAGCTAACAAAGTATCATTACGCTGATGTTCTTTTACTTTGTAAAACACTTGATCAATCACACTGGTTTGATGTTCTGACTCTACACTTACCGTTACAGGCTCCTGTAAAATTGAATCACTCATCTGAATGATAGTTTCTGGATAGGTCGCCGAAAACAACAGTGTTTGGCGGTTTTCAGGGGTTTGATCAATAATATCATTAATCACATCAGAGAAACCCATATCCAGCATTCTATCGGCTTCATCCAACACTAGTGTTTTTAAGCCACTCAGATCCAAAGTCTCTCTATTTAGATGATCTTGGATTCGGCCTGGGGTGCCAACAATAATATGGGCACCATGTTCTAGTGAGGCTTTTTGAAAAGCAAACGGTTTACCGCCACACAACAACACTAACTTTATATTTGGAATACAACGTGCTAGTTTGCGCAGTTCTTTGCCGACCTGGTCAGCTAATTCACGTGTAGGACACAGAATTAAGGCTTGGGCGCCAAAAAAACGGGGATTAATATTTTCTAATAAACCTATGCCGAAGGTTGCGGTTTTACCACTGCCTGTTTTGGCTCTGGCAATAAGGTCTTTGCCTTGTAAAACATGAGGAAGACCCTGTGCTTGCACAGCTGTCATGGTTTTATAGCCTAATGAATCCAAGTTAGCAATTTGCGCGCTAGAAATTGAAAGAGAAGAAAAACTATCGCTAGCCATATGTGCTACCTAATCAAAAATTGATTGATTATAACAGAGCCAGGCCAAGCTCAAACAATTGTAGTATTTATATCTGCATAAAGGGCTAATAAATATTAGAGCATGCGCGTGTAAGCTTCAATTCAAAATAAGTTTTAATCAGGAATTTAAATAATGAACCTGATCACCCATGACTCTCCGCCATTTTAAAAAAGCCAACTTCTCTACCCCGTCATTCCTGCATTCTCTAAGCAGGAATCTAATTTACTCTGAATGGATCCCCGATAACAGACCTCGGGGATGACGCGCAGAAGTTGGATTTATTCTTTTCCGTATATTATGGCGGAAGCTCATGGGGAATCAGGATGATGAAAGATGCGCTTCGTTTCCTCAGCACATCCTATAATTGAGTCTTAAATCACTTTGGAAAACTGTTGCTGCTTCTGAGCAAGATATTTATCAAAAATCATGCAAATATTTCTTATTAGCAATCGACCTGCCGTCTGAACCTGTATGCCTTTTGCAGTTAAAACTAATAAACCATCAGTTTGCATCTGTTCAAGATTACTTAATTCAGTTGCAAAATAATCTGCAAAAACAATATCAAACTGTTGTTCTATTTTGCAGAACTCCAATTCAAAATGACAAATTAAATGAGTGATAACTGCTCTGCGTAATTTATCATCCTCATTAAGATCTACACCTTTGAATACAGGAAGTTTACCCTGGCTAATCAAATCATCATATTCATCTAATGCTTTAACATTTTGAATATAGGCATCCCCAACTCGCCCGATTGAGGTAATCCCCATGCCCACCAGATCACAATCCGAATGGGTAGAGTAGCCTTGAAAGTTTCGGTATAACTTGCCTTCGCGTTGCGCTATAGCCAATTCATCATCAGGTTTGGCAAAATGATCCATACCGATATAGACATAACCCGCTTCAATTAATTTCCCCCCCATCATCTGCAAAATATCTAGCTTAACTTCTGGGCTAGGCATATCTGCATCATTAATTTGCCTCTGGGTTTTAAACCTTGTCGGCATATGGGCGTAATTAAAGATAGAAAAACGGTCTGGAGAAACAGCCAAGACCTTATCCAAGGTTTCTGCAAAAGTATCGACTGTTTGTAACGGTAATCCATAGATTAAATCGATACTGGTCGATCTAAAACCGTGTTTACGCGCTGCATCTAAAACAGCAAAGGTTTGTTCTTCAGTCTGGATACGATTTACCGCTTTTTGAACATCTGGATTAAAATCCTGTAAACCTAGACTGATACGGTTAAAACCTAGCTCTCGTAATTGGGAAATAGTTTGATCATTGGTTTCTCTAGGATCAACTTCTATTGAGTACTCGCCTTTGTCATCATCTCTTAAATTAAAGTGTTGACGGCTTGCATCCATCAAGCCTTTCATTTGCTCAAAACTTAAAAAAGTGGGTGTGCCGCCACCCCAATGCAATTGATTAACTACTCTGCTGTTATCAAACAGCGAGCCTTGCATGGCAATTTCTTTATACAGATTTTCTAAATAAGGTTCTGCATGTTTTCTATTTTTGGTGATTATTTTATTACAGGCGCAGTAATAACAAACGGTATCACAAAAAGGGATATGAAAATAAAGTGATAAAGGACCACCCGCTGCATTTGATTTGGTAATATGTTCTCTATATTCCTTATCAGCAAAGCCTTCATGTAATTCTAATGCTGTAGGGTATGAGGTATATCTAGGCCCCGCCTTGTCATAGCGATGTATTAAATCAAGATCAAATTTTATTGATTGGTCCATATTTTAGTTATTTATTTGGGCTTAAGTAAAATAGACTATAGTCGGGCTTGGGGCGCAGGCTTTAGCCTGCTTAGTTAATTCGAAGAATGCAGGCTAAAGCCTGCGCCCCATCGTTATATTTCTTTATTAATAACAATCACTACGGATTGCTCTTTAGCCAATTCCGTTAATTCTAATTCGCCTACAAAATCCCCTTTTTGTTGCATGGCAGAACCCGACTTTGAAATTCTGGCCATTACTTTTACCGCTTTAAAACTAGATAATTTCATTGTTGGCATCATCGCCATGGCATCATCTAAAGTAACTTTTAACGGCAAGTCAGACACTTGTTTTCGGACTATCGCTAAGGGCATAGGCGGCCCGGTCAATGCTTTAGCATAAATAAAAACCGTATCGGTATCACTTACCTTAGCTTTAAAGTTATCACTCATACTAACCTGAACATCAATACTGACTGCTGATTCAGCCTTAACAACTGTGTTGGCAATGGGTTCAGCCGTTGAATTTTGAGTTTGAATGGTTTTAATGAGGTTTTGTACTTGCTGATAAGAATCAGAACCTGCTGGCAGGATAGTTAGCAACTTATTCCAGTAACTTAATGCTTGAGGGAAGTTTTTTTCCTCAGCCTTGGCCATTCCAGCTAGCCATAAACCCGTTACATCATTGGGTGATTTTTCTAATGCTTTAAAAACCAGCTCAGAGGCTTTACCTGCCAGACTGCCATTATTGGCCATTGCCAAAGCATCAGCATAATGCAACAGCACTTCCGGTTGATCACCTAATAAAGCATGGGCTTTTTTAAATGAGTTAACGGCTAGCTGATATTGTTTTAAGTATTTAAAAGATCGGCCTAGCATAATCCAGTCTTTTGCATTATCAGGGTTTTCTTTTAAACGTTGAGCTAATTGCATGACCATAGCATTAATATCCTGCCCAGCCTTACCGGCTTGCTGCGGCGGCTTCATTTCAGCTTTAATTAATGCATCAGGTTCACCTAATGCAAAATAGCTAAAGACCGAACTTAAGGAAACAATGATGATAATGACGGGGGCAACCCACTTTCCTTGAGTGGAAAAATCATTAATGTTTTGTTCAATCCCTAGATCATCGCCCAATGTTAATTCCAGTTCATTGTACTGTTCATCAAACTGTTGCTGGGTAAGCATGCCCGCATCTAACTGTTGTTGTAAATCTTTGGCTCGCTCTTGTGCAATAGAGATATTTCTTTGGTCTGAATCAGCTTGCTTTATTTCTTTTCTTTTCAATAAAGGGGGGATAATAATAATAAAAGCAGTCGCTAATAAAATAGATACAACAATCCAATAAGTAGTATTCACAATTATTCTCCCTCTCTAAGTAAAGCTCTTACTTTGGCTTTTTGCTGCTCTTTTTCCATAAGCTCAGCATCTGAAACATCGCCACGGTCAGCCAGCTTCTTTTTTCGACTGAATAAAAACAGCATCACTAAACCGATCACTAAAAATACGATAGGCCCAATCCATAACAAACCTGTTTTTGCTTTAAAAGGTGGATTGTATAAAACAAAGTCACCATAACGTTGGGTCATAAATTCGGCTATTTCATCTTTGCTTTTTCCTTGTTGCAACATTTCATAGACTTGCCGTCTCAAATCTTGTGCTAACTCGGCATTTGAATCTGCAATAGTCTGATTTTGACAAACCAGACAACGCAGCTCATCAATCAATATTTTATAAGCCTCTTCCTGCTCCGGATTTGCAAACTTTTTGTATTCCACAGCCGCGAAACAATTCAGCGAAAGCGCCAATAAAACTATAATTTGAAACAATTTCATTTAAACTTCAGCCTTTAATTGATTAATCAGTGGGATTAATATTTTTTCTACATCTTGCCAGCTTACTGGCCCTGTATGCTTATAACGAATAATGCCCTTTTTATCGACAACAAAAGTCTCTGGCACGCCATAAACACCATAATCTATCCCTGTACGACCTTCCTGGTCCATCATACTGACATTATATGGATTACCCAGTTGAGCCAGCCATTGTTTAGCCGCAGTCGGTTCATCTTTGTAGTTCAACCCTACAATCTTAACTAGTTTTTTTCTGGCTAATTGGTTGAACACGGGGTGTTCTGAACGACAAGAAACACACCACGATGCCCAAACATTTAATAACCAGACCTCGCCAAGCATCTTATCTTTATTCAAGGTTTGACTGGCATTGCTCAATACAGGTAATGAAAAATTAGGGGCTGGCTGGTCAATTAAAGGCGAAGGAATATCTCTTGGATTCAGATTTAAACCTAGCGCTAAAAACACAGCCATCACTGTAAATAAGGCTAATGGCGTTAAATACTTAAGCATTAACCTGGCCTCCCTTACGATAGCGCTTATCACTGGCAGCAATTAAGCCACCAAAGCCCATAAACAATGCCCCTAACCATATCCAGCGGATAAAGGATTTGTAGTAAATCCGTAAACTCCATCCCCCTTGATCATCTAATGGGTCGCCAATGGCAACAAATAAATCTCTGAATAGACCTGCATCAATTGCCGCTTCGGTCATCGGCATTTTTTGCACTCGGTATTCTCTTTTTTGAGGATGCAGTTTGGCTATTTCCTTGCCATCATAGCTGACCGTTAAATCCCCTTCTTTGGCAATATAGTTGGGTCCTTCAGTCACGTTAACGCCGTGAAATTCAAAGATATAACCTGCCATATCCAGTTTATCACCAGGTGCCATACGCACGTCTTTTTCTATGCTGTATATTGAGGTATAAGTTATTCCAATAACAAAAACAGAAATTCCTAAATGCGCCACTGTCATACCATAAAAACTGGCAGGAATAGTGTTTAATCGCTGCCAGCTAAAACCCTGAGAGCCTAGACGATCTTTAAATGACAAGCCCACTGTCATCATTGTCCATATTGCCAGACAAGTGCCCAGTCCTGCACTCCAGGAATAATAAGGCATCATTAAAGGAATTAAAAAACCTGCGCCTAAACTAAAAACAACTAGTCCTTTTAATCGCCAGCTTAACACTTTGATATCATCACGCTTCCAGCGTATCAACATACCGATGCCAACAGCTAAAGCTAATGGCGCCATTAAAGGAATAAACACTGCATTAAAATAAGGAGGACCCACTGATATTTTCCCCATCCCTAAAGCATCTATTACTAATGGATACAATGTACCTAATAAGATACTGGCTGCGGTAACCACTAGTAACACATTATTAAGTAATATAACTGATTCACGAGAAACCAATTCAAAAGAAACACTGCTTTTTACCTGAGGTGCTCTGATTGCATACAGTAATAAAGAACCACCAACGACCACCGCCAAAAAGATCAGAATAAATAAGCCACGAGAAGGATCACTGGCAAAAGCATGGACCGAAGTTAAAACGCCGGAACGTACCAGAAAAGTACCCAGTAAACTTAAAGAAAAAGCAAATATAGCGAGTAAAACCGTCCAGGTTTTAAACACACCACGCTTTTCACTGGCTGCCAGAGAATGGATTAACGCGGTACCTACCAGCCAAGGCATAAATGAAGCATTTTCTACCGGATCCCAGAACCACCAGCCACCCCAACCTAATTCGTAATAAGCCCACCAACTACCTAAAGCAATACCAATCGTTAAAAACATCCAGGCGATATTGGTCCAAGGTCTGGACCATCTAGCCCAGGCAGAATCTAATCGTCCTTCTAATAATGCCGCGATAGAAAAAGCAAAAGCCACTGAAAACCCCACATAGCCCATATAAAGCATGGGCGGATGAATGGCTAATCCCGGATCTTGTAATAAAGGATTTAAATCACGGCCTTCCATAGGGGCTGGGAATAATCGTTCAAATGGATTGGACGTTAATAATAAAAACAAAATAAAACCAATTGCAACCAGACCTAATACGCCTAAAACACGTGCAACCGTTGTTTCTGGAATGCTTTTACTGAAAAAGGCCAGCAATCCAGTCCAGATGGATAAGGTTAATGCCCATAATAATAATGAACCCTCATGCGCGCCCCAAACACCAGAGACTAAATAGAGTGTAGGTAATGCTGTATTTGAGTTATGAGCGACATAAGCCACAGAAAAATCATGCACTAAAAAAGCATACGTTAAACAACCATATGAAAGCAGCATAAACAACAACTGAGCATAGGCTGAAGGCCTTGCCACTGCAATCCAGCCACTTATCGAGCGATGAGCACCAATAATGGGCAATATCCCTTGTATAACAGCCATAAATAAAGCGATGATTAAACAAAAATGTCCTATTTCTGCGATCATATTATTGTCCTGTCATTTTTTCTGCTGGTTTCTTTAAACTTTCAGCCACCTCAGGAGGCATATAGTTTTCATCATGTTTTGCTAACACTTCTTCAGCCACAAAAATGCCTGAACTGTTTAAGCGGCCATTGGCCACAATACCCTGCCCCTCTCTAAATAAATCTGGCAATATACCTGAATACTCTACCGTGACAGTTTTACCATAATCTGTTAATTCAAAACGGACCATAATCCCTTTATTTGGCCGAGTAATACTGCCTTCCACAACCATGCCTCCTAGTCGAAATTTGGCATCTTTAGGCGCTTTTCCTTCTGCAACTTCTGTAGTAGAAAAGAAGTACATTAGATTTTCATTAAAGGCCTTTAAAGCAAAAGTGGTTGCAGTTGCAACACCAGCTACCATTAATAAAATAAGTATCAATCGTTGTCTTCTAACCGGGGTCATTATTTTAGTCTCTTTTGTTTTAAGGCTAATTCACGTAAAAATTGTTTTCTTTGCATCATCGGAACAACAACATTAAGAAGCAGAACGACTGTTGCAATCCCATAGGATGTCCAAACATAAAAGCCGTAGCCACCCATCGCTAAAAATTCATCAAAGCTATTCATGATTTTTTCTCCAGTAGCTTTTTAACCCATTGAGTATTTTGTTCGCGCATGAGTATTTCAACCTTTGCTACCTGTAACATGGCTATTCCATAATAAAATTTAAAAGCAGTTGCCATCACTAATAATGGAATCAACATATCAAGATGGATAGAGGGTTTATCCATTTTTGTTACTGTGGGTCCTTGGTGCAAGGTATTCCACCATTGCACGGAATAATGAATAATCGGAATATTAACCACCCCAACCAAAGCCAGAATAGCGACTGCTTTAGAAGCCGTTCGTTTATCTTCAATAGCGCCATAAAGACTGATAACACCTAAATAAAGAAACAATAGAATCAGTTCAGAGGTTAAGCGCGCATCCCATACCCACCAGGTTCCCCACATAGGTTTACCCCATAGTGATCCTGTAACTAAGGCAATAAAAGTAAAACTTGCACCTATAGGGGCACTGCTTATCAACACCACATCAGCAATTTTCATCCGCCAGATCAGCGAAATGGCGCCTGCAACGGCCATAACCACATAGATAAACAAAGACATCCAGGCAGCGGGAACATGAACATAGATAATTCTATAACTATCACCTTGCTGGTAATCTGTCGGTGCTAAATAAAGTCCTGCGTATAAACCATAAGCTAGCAGCATTACAAAGATCACCGTTAACCAGGGCAGTAGTTTATTGCTTAAGTTATAAAAAAAGGGAGGTGAAGCGGTTTTGTGATAAAAACGGACAATAGGTGCTGGAATAATGGACATAAATAAACTAATAGTTCGTAAAAATTACTGTAGACACAAAGGTTCTACATCTATAACTGGCTGTATATATAAGCCGAAAATTTAGCTAAGCTAAAGCCTTAGCTCCAAATTGTACAAAAATCATAAGAATTGAATTATTGGGGCGCAGGCTTTAGCCTGCATTATTCATCTAAACAAGCAGGCTAAAGCCTGCGCCCCGAAGCCACTAACTAACACTCATTTTTAAAGCCGCTGCTGCCGGTAAAGGCGCTAAAACAGCAGAAATAAAAAATATAGCAATCAATATATTAATTTGGGCATCAACAGCTAAGCCATTACCTGCCATTTCGACAGCATTACTGGCAAAAATTAAAACCGGTACATAAAGAGGCAATACCAATAATGATAAAATCATCCCTCCTCGCCTAAGTCCAACGGTTAAAGAAACCCCAATGGACCCAATCAAACTCAAAACTGGTGTAGCTAAGACCAGAGTAATCAATAAAGTTCCCAGTGCTTGTTCAGGTAACCCTAAAAAAACCGCTAATAATGGTGCAACAAGTAGTAAAGGTAAGCCCGTCACCAACCAATGCGCAATAATTTTAGCAAGAACCAAAACCGTTAAAGGATGCGCACTTAATAGCATTTGCTCCAAAGATCCGTCATCAAAATCAGAGCGAAACAGGCTATCTAATGACAACATGACTGCAAGTAATGCTGATACCCAGATAATACCAGGGGCGATAGCTTGTAGTAATTGAGTATTAGCCCCTACCCCTAAAGGAAATAAGGTAACGATTAAAATAAAGAAAAAGATAGGATTAGCAATTTCAGCGCGACGACGAAAAGCCAAGATCAAATCACGCCGAATAACGGCGAAAAACGCAGACATTAATGACATGTAGATAAATTTATTTTTTGTACATCGGCCTCATGCAAGACCAGTTCATGATGTGAAGTTAAAATAATCATACCACCCGCTGCGATATGCTCATGCATTAATGATTCGATTAGTTTTATACCTTCTTTATCGATAGAAGTAAAAGGCTCATCAAGCACCCACAAGCTATTATTAGTTATCAAAAGTCGTGCTAATGACAAGCGGCGTTTTTGTCCTGCAGACAAAGATTGAACTAAAGAATCATCATAGCCAGCCAAATGAACTTTATCTAAAGCTTGATCGATAGAGTAGCTTCCTTGTTGACCTAGTGCTAAAGACATTTTTAAATTTTCTAACACCGTCAGCTCTTTTTTTACGCCATCCAGATGGCCAACATAGGCCATCTCGGCAAAATACAAGCTGTCTCTAATTTCTGTATTACACCACAGCATCTCACCAGCATCCTGCTCTCTAAAACCGCAAATAATGCGTAATAAAGAGGTTTTACCACAGCCATTCTTACCTTCCAGTAACAAAACCTGATGATTAGACAACTTAAAATTCAAGCCTTCAAACAAGACCCTATCATCTCGAATACAGCTTAAATTTTTTGCTTCAAAACATCTGCTTTCTATGGGGGGACTATCCATGTTACCTTTTTTATTTTAGTATATAAGGCGCTTATAATATCAATAACGGGCGCTCGTTCCCAGCCTAACTAAGAATTAAATTTTAATTCTGTGTTTCAACAATAGAGATTTTGACAAAAAAGGAAGGGGATTAGGGAGCTGGAAAGAAATAAGCGTCCGATATTGGGCAGGATTTTTGTTTGTCTTCAGTGGGGTAGCAACAGGCGCATAGCCAGCTACGTAACTGTTACTACCTCGCTGAAGGCGGACAAAAAGACCAGCAAGATTGGATGATTATTTTTTTCCATCACCCTTATGAAGCTAAACGTGTTTTTTCAATGATATCCAACACAAGCTCACCTTTGGCTACTTGATTTCTACCACTATTTTTTGCAACATATAATGCAGAATCTGCCGAGTGAATTAAATTTGAAGATACATCAGAGGAACTTTTAGAAGGGGATTTACTGGGTAGATAGGTTGATAAACCGATTGAAATAGTGACATTAATCGTCTGTTCATTATAAGCCAAAGAAAGCTCTTCTATACTAGCCCTTATCCTGTCAGCAATATCATAAGCCATCGGTTCATTAATATTTGATAATAGAGCAACAAACTCTTCACCCCCGTAACGAGCCAAAACATCATTACTTCTAAGCTGCTTTTTAATAATCCCTGCCACTGTTGCCAACACATAGTCTCCGGCTTGATGACCATAGGTATCATTGACTAATTTAAAATAATCAATATCTAAAAACAAACAGCTTAAAGACTCATCATGTCGCTGACCTCTATCAACCTCTTCCCCGATACGCTGTTCAAGAAACCGTCTGTTATTGACTCCCGTTAAGGTATCAATAAGACTGGTTCTACGCATGGTTTCAAAATTAAGGTTATTCTCAAGACAAATACTCACAACTGAAACCATATGTTCAATAAAGTCAGTTGCCATATCATTAATAAATCTATTTGGCATAAAACTGCCAAAATTTAATGAGCCTAAATACCTACCTCGCCTACTGAGTGGGATAATAGCAACAGAGACGGGTTTTCTATCTTGCTTAGGGAAAAACCCTGAACAACTCGATTGTTTATAGGTGCCTAAAAAGGGGGTGGGAGAAACACCGAAGGTACTTTTTAATAATTCCTTATCTTTCAGTAAGACAAGACCATTATTACTCTCATAATCATAACCGTCATCCGTGAGAAAACCTGCTATTTCAGCTTTCTCATCTATCAAACAAAAACTGATTACATCTAAATCAAAAAAAGATTTTGCATCGTCTAATAGTTGATCAATCATTTCAGCCAATGAATTAAGATTAAGCAATCTCATTTCAAAAACCTGAAATCTTTTTAGCGTCAGACTATTTTTCTGGACTCGGTCAAGCATACCATCTAAATGGCTTTGTAAAACATGCAAGTCTGTTGTGATATCTTCTTCCAACTTATAGGTTCTCTGTAATGTATATAGACCGCGTTAAATTCTAGCAGTTAAATACAAAGATACAAACCTATAGTGACTAAAAAACGTAAATATAAATAACATCATGTTAAAATTTATACCTTACAAGCCATACTGCAAACTAACCCATAAGCATTAATGTCAAACTCTGTAGCCGATCAAATCGCTTTATTGCGTGAGCAAATAATCCAGCATAACGCACACTATTACACGCATGATAACCCTGTTATTACCGATGCCGAATACGACAGAAAAATTCAGCAGTTAAAAAAACTGGAGTTAGAAAATCCTGAGTTAATGAGCACTGACTCTCCAACTCAAAAAGTCGGTGGCACGGTACTGGAGAGCTTTAACAAAATAAAGCATCAAGTCCCTATGCTTTCTCTGGATAATGTTTTCAATGGTGAAGACTTATCTGACTTTATCGAACGCTTAAATAAGCGATTAAAAACGACTACTGAACTTACCTTTTGTGCTGAGCCTAAACTTGATGGGCTGGCTATCAGCTTATTATATCAACATGGACAATTGATAACGGCTGCAACACGTGGTGATGGCTCTGTGGGGGAAGATGTCACTCATAATGTAAAAACCATTCAAAACATTCCTCACAGCTTATCTGGCAACAACATTCCAGAAGTCCTTGAAGTAAGAGGCGAAGTAGTGATGCCTATTGCAGCTTTTAATCACTATAACAAACAAGCTGAAGCAAAAGGCGAAAAAGCCTTTGCCAACCCTAGAAATGCTGCCGCGGGGAGTTTGCGTCAATTAGATTCAAAAATCACCGCCAAACGACCTTTGGCCTTTTATAGCTATGGTATTGGGCTGGTAAAAAATGGTACGTTAGCTGATAGCCATTACCAACGTTTAATGCAATTAAAACACTGGGGATTACCAGTAACTAATGAAGTAAACATGGAAGCTGGCGCTCAAGGCTGCCTGAATTATTATCAAACTCTACTACAAAAAAGAGATGCGCTAGATTATGAAATTGATGGCATTGTATATAAAATCGATGACATAGACTTACAAGATCAACTTGGTTTTATTTCACGCGCACCACGCTGGGCTATCGCCCATAAATTTCCAGCTCAAGAAGAACAAACCGTATTAGTTGATGTTGATTTTCAGGTTGGTAGAACAGGTGCCATTACGCCGGTAGCCATACTTGAACCCGTATTTGTTGGCGGTGTAACTATCAGCCGTGCCAGCCTACATAACGAAGATGAAATTGCACGCTTAGGGATAAAAATTGGTGATACCGTTGTTGTTCGCAGAGCAGCCGATGTTATTCCTCAAATAACTCGCTCTTTACCTGAAAAAAACAGCCTTGCTAAAGTTATCATTTTCCCTACCGCTTGCCCTGTTTGCCACTCAGAAATAGAAAGAGTTGAAGGTGAAGCTGTAGCCCGTTGCAGCGGCGGCTTATACTGTGCAGCTCAACGTAAAGAAGCTATCCAGTACTTTGCCTCACGCAAAGCGATGAATATTGATGGTTTAGGGGAAAAAGTAGTCGATCTACTCGTTGATGAAGGACTGATAAATAATCCCGCAGACTTATTTTCCTTAAAAGCAGAGCAATTAGTCGATTTAGAACGAATGGGGCCTAAAAAGGCTGACAATCTGATTAATGCACTAAAAGATGCCAAAGAAACAAGTTTTGCAAAGTTTTTACTCGCTCTTGGTATTAGAGAAGTGGGCGAAGCCACTGCAAAAAATTTGGCTGAATATTTTTTAACGCTGGATGCTTTAAAGCAAGCTGAAGTCCAAGGCTATGAGCTGCAAATATCAATCGTTAAAGACCTTTACCAGCAAAAAGACATAATCAATCAATTTAGAATTAAATTTGAAGCCATTAAAAATACCTATGCCATTTTAATTGTTCACAATAAAATGGATTCAGATGAAAAATGGTTTATTAATGGCTTTAATGATGCGGAAGAATTAACAAGCATAGAAATTGAAAC
>Ga0209707_1000706_pt1 | contig 19539 bp, 19 predicted proteins | sample EN4Hudsemesocosm_FD_184630 | JGI IMG/M metagenome (GOLD analysis project Ga0209707, IMG submission 184630) | Methane-oxidizing microbial communities from mesocosms in the Hudson Canyon - EN4B Hudson Canyon (SPAdes) (version 2) | ecosystem: Environmental > Aquatic > Marine > Cold seeps | place... | reverse complement strand
CGATACACCTGTAACGCAGGTTAATAAGCCAAGAGGAATATTTAACTCAACACTATCTAAGTTATTGCCAGTCGCGCCGGTTAGAGTTAATAATCTATCGGCATCATAGACACTGCGTTCTGCAGGAATTTCGATTCTTTTTGCACCGGTCAAATACTGGCCAGTAATCGATTTTTTATTTTTGAAAACTTGATCTGGCGTTCCTTGGGCTACAATTTCACCACCGTGTACACCTGCACCAGGACCAATATCAATTAAATAATCGGCGCTGCGGATCGCATCTTCATCGTGCTCTACAACAATTACGGTATTACCAATATCGCGTAAGTGCACAAGAGTTTTTAATAAGCGATCATTATCTCTTTGGTGTAAACCAATCGAAGGCTCATCTAAGATGTACATGACACCAACTAGGCCCGCACCAATTTGAGATGCTAAGCGGATACGTTGAGCTTCGCCTCCAGATAAAGTATCGGAACTACGATTTAAACTTAAATACTCTAAGCCAACGTTGACTAAGAATTGCAAGCGGTCGCGTATTTCTTTTAATATTTTTTCAGCAATTTCAGCTTTTTGACCACTGAACTCAAGCTCATTAAAATATCTCTGGGCATCGTCAATAGGCATGGCTGTGCATTGATGAATTGTCTGATCGCCAACAAAGACATGGCGTGCTTCCGTTCTTAGGCGTGAGCCATCACAGGTCGGACAAGGCTGTACGCTGAGGTATTTAGTCAGTTCTTCCCTTACCATCTGTGAATCAGTATCGTGGAAGCGGCGATCAAGGTTGGGTAGCACGCCTTCAAATACATGAGTCTTTAAGACCGTATCACCACGGCTATTAACATAGTTGAAACTGATCTCGTCTTCACCGCTGCCGCGAAGAATAAGTTCTTGCTGTTTTTTAGTCAGTTTATTAAAGGCTTTGTCGATATCAAAACCATAATGCTCGGCGACAGAATTCAGCATTTGGAAATAATAAATACTGCGTCTATCCCAACCACGAATAGCACCTTCGGAAATAGACAGGCTTGGGTCGGCGACCACTAAGTCTTGATCGAAATACTGCTTAACACCCAAACCATCACAGGTACTGCAAGCACCCGCCGGGTTATTAAAAGAAAATAAGCGCGGCTCAAGTTCCGATAAACTATAACCACAATGAGGGCATGAGAATTGAGATGAAAAAAGTAAGCCTTCACTTTTGTCATCATCCATAGGTACAACTAACACTAATCCGCCACTGAGCTCGACGCAGGTCTCAAGAGACTCTGCTAGACGTTGAGCAATTTCAGCACGAATTTTAAAGCGATCAACTACGACTTCGATTGTGTGTTTCTTTTTCTTATCCAGCTCAGGAGTATCGTCTAAATCGCAAACTAGGCCATCGATCCTAACGCGAATAAAACCTTGCGCGCGTAAGTTGTCCAGCACATGTAAGTGCTCGCCTTTACGATCACGTACAACAGGAGCCAGAATCATTTGCTTGCTTTCTTCAGGCAGAGCCAATACCTGGTCGACCATTTGACTGATCGTTTGAGCTTCTAAAGCAACATCATGGTCTGGACACTTAGGAGTACCAACACGGGCGTACAAAAGTCGTAGGTAGTCATAGATTTCAGTAACGGTACCCACGGTAGAGCGAGGGTTATGAGATGTTGATTTTTGTTCAATGGAAATAGCAGGGGATAAGCCTTCAATATGATCAACATCGGGTTTTTCCATCATGGACAAAAACTGTCGAGCATAGGTTGAGAGTGATTCAACGTAACGGCGCTGTCCTTCGGCATACAATGTATCAAATGCTAAAGAAGATTTGCCCGAGCCACTGAGGCCGGTGATAACGATGAGCTGATCGCGAGGAATCTCAATGTCTACGTTCTTGAGATTATGGGTACGAGCGCCCTGAACTATAATTTTATCCATTAAACAATTCTGACTTCTAATCAAACGTAAAGTCAGAATTGTAAAGCAACTGAGCGGGGGGTAAAGGAATTAAATTACGCTTTCTTGAGCGATGCCTTCAAGATTATCTTTTGCCCAGTTAACCGCTTGAATTCGGTTAGACACATCAATCTTTTTAAACAGATTATAAATGTGGGTTTTCACCGTATGCATACTGACATTTAAGTGTGCGGCAATTTCAGTATTCGTTGCGCCTGTGGCGGTTAAATTAAGAATTTGCTTCTCACGACGAGTCAGTAGATTGGCATTGTGAGTCACTTTGCGCGGTTTACTGCGAGTACGTTCTAAGTACTGAGCCATTAAACGACGAGATAGCCAGAACTCACCTTCAAAAATACCGGTAATGCCTTTAACTAGTTGCTGTTGTGAACTTTCTTTATAGAAAATGCCGTTGACCATAGGCCAGGCCATTAGGCGTTCTACAGGACTTGTATTTTGGGTATTGAAGAAAGCCACCTGAACATCTTCAGCTTGATCAAAAATTTGCTCTAATAGATCTTGTAGGCGTTCAGTACGGGCACAGTCGGCATCAATGAGTGCTAGCGTTTGGCCTTCAAATTCATTCCAGTCGGCACGCCATTCTGGAGTATTAATCAATTGGCAATCAATATTGGTTCTTTGGTGAATAAAACCAATTAGAATCGAATTCTGTAAATTTTGTTGGCCAAATAGAATGATGCGACGAGAAGTGGAGCTTTCCATGATACGTTCCTTGTAAGCTTAGTGGGCGTCCAGCCCGAATGATGTAATTTTACGTCATTTGTCTTAAATTGCCACATGCAATGGGATAACTAGTCGACATTTTCTTTGCTATTGGTCGTTTTTTTTGTAAAGTTTTCGTACAAATTACGACTTACTCATTAAATGGCGGGGATTAGTGTAAAAGCACTAGAGATTTAAAATTAACTGCTTAGCGGCGCATATATTCTGCTAGAATAAGCCTCCAATTTTTTCGTAATTATTTTACATGTCTTCAGTCTCTCCTATATCAGGTACCGAAAAGCGTGCCATTGCTTCATTAGCCTCGTTATACGCATTACGTATGTTGGGCTTATTCATGGTTTTACCCGTGATGGCTATTGCGGGAGCGGAATTTGAAGGGGCAACACCAGAGCTAATAGGTTTAGCGATTGGTGCTTATGGTTTAAGCCAAGCTCTATTGCAGATACCAGCGGGTGCACTATCTGATTATTTTGGGCGCAAACCCATTATCGTCGTTGGCTTAATAATTTTTGCATTGGGAAGCTTTATCGCCGCCAATGCGGATTCGATATACGGAATAATTTTAGGACGTTTTTTACAAGGCTGCGGCGCGATTGCAAGTGCCGTCATGGCATTGGTAACTGACCTGACTCGGGAAGAACACCGTATGAAGGCTATGGCTTCCATTGGTGCTTCTATTGGCTTGTCATTTTCCGTCGCCTTAGTGCTGGGGCCCATATTAGTAAACCTGGGTGGTTTGCAGTTGATCTTTGTTATAACGGGTGTACTGGCTATTGGCGGCATTATATTGATGTTAACGTTCGTACCAACACCGGCGCGTAAAAAGCATCGAGACGGTAGTGCAATTGTTAGCGAAGTATTCAAGCAGCTGGGCAATGGTCAATTATGGCCTCTAAACATTGGTATCTTTATTCTTCATGCCTTGATGGTCGCTATGTTTGTCGCCATACCGCAGCAGCTGGTCCAAGCGGGATTGATCTTAGATCAGCACGCTTGGATGTACTTACCAGTACTGTTGATAGCGTTTGTCTTGATGGTTCCATTTGTCATCATCGCAGAAAAGAAAAAGCAGATGAAAGGCATTGTGATTACCGCGTTAAGTATTATGATTGTCGCACTTATTTTGATGTCACAAGCCATAGGTGTCTGGGCTTGGGCAATTGCCCTTGGGGTCTTCTTTTGGGCGTTCAATATTATGGAAGCAACTTTACCATCTTGGTTAAGTAAAGTTGCCCCTGCCGGTGCTAAGGGTAGCGCCATGGGAATCTACTCCACTTTGCAATTTTTAGGTGCTTTTGCCGGTGGCTTAATCGGAGGCTGGTTAAATAACCACTTCGGAATTGAAGGGCTATTCCTTATACTGGCGGCGGCTGTTTTTGCTTGGGCTATTTTAGTAGTAATAACACCCAAGCCAGCACACTTGAACAGTGTGCGTATTGATATTCAAAATCAAGGCAGTGTAGTCGATCAGAGTGCGCTCTATCTCGATGCCTTGATCAATCTAAGAGGGGTTGCCGACGCTATCTTAATAGCCGAAGAGCAAGCCATATATTTAAAAGTTGATGCCAGTGTGTTTGATTACAATCATGCCATGGCAACCGTAAATTCAGTGGGAGAGTAAAAAATGGGCCGCAGTGTAAACAAAGTACAAATCATCGGTACGCTTGGGCGTGATCCGGAAATGAAATATCTACCGAGCGGTAGTGCGGTCGTCACGGTTAGCGTAGCAACAGATGAAAGCTACAATGATAAAAATTCGGGCCAAAAAGTTGAGAAAACTGAGTGGCATCGTATGACAGCATTCGGCAAGTTGGCTGAAATTATTGGTCAGTACTTGAAGAAAGGCTCAAAGGCTTATTTCGAAGGCAAGCTACGTACTAACGAATATGAAAAAGACGGTATCAAGCGTTACTCAACTGAAATTGTTGTTAACGATATGATGATGCTAGACGGTCGCCAAGACGCTGGTATGAGCGCAGGCCAAGGTTTTGCGAATACAGCACCTATGGCTCAATCTCCTTCTGCTGCAATGGGTCAGCCACAAGGTGGTTTCTCTCAAGGTGGTCAGCCACAAGGTCAGCAGCCTCAGCAAGGTGGTTACGCTCCACAGCAGCCAGCGCAGCGTCCAGCTCAACAACCTCAGCAAGGTGGTTTTGCTCCACAGCAGCCAGCTCAGCAGTCACAACAAGGTGGTTTTGCACCGCAGCAGCCAGCCCAGCAACCGCAGCAAGGTGGATTCGCACCACAAGGTCAGCCAGCTCAACAGCCGCAAGCAGCGCCTCAGCCAGCGAATAACTTTGATAGCTTTGATGACGATATCCCATTCTAGGGCTGAAAGAAGCGAGTAGCGACTTGCGAGACTAATAGATAGTCATGTTAATACTAACCCCATATATTTCTGTTAATATATGGGGTTTTTTGGTTTAAGCCCCCTCTTAATTGTAATAAGTTAAATTGAATAGAGCAGACCTATGAGTGATAGCGAAGAGAAATATCAACAACGCATGGCTAAAAAGAAAGCTTTGGTTGATGAGCGAATTGCCCAGGCCCAAGAAGAAAGAGGCATTGTTATTTTACTTAAAGGCAATGGTAAAGGTAAAAGCAGTTCAGCGTTGGGTACTATGGCTCGCTCATTGGGGTATGGCAAAAAGTGTGCGGTGATCCAATTTATTAAAGGTCGCAATGAAACAGGTGAGCAAAAGTTTTTTAAAGATCATCCGTTAGTCGACTGGCATGTCATGGGGCATGGATTTACTTGGGAAACCCAAGACAAGTCACAAGATATTGCTGCCGCACAGAAAGCTTGGGCTTTGGCCGAAAAACTTTTGCAAGATGATCGCTATGACTTTTTATTGTTCGATGAAATGAGCTACATGTTCAAATATGAATATTTAGAGGTCGAGCCAGTGGTTCAAGCTTTGAAGTCTAGACCGAAAATGCAGAATGTAATGATAACCGGCCGTACTATGGCCATACCACTACAAGAAGTAGCCGATACGATATCAACGGTTCAAGATGATAAACATGCGTTTCGCCAAGGGGTGAAAGCACAAGAAGGAATTGAGTTTTAATGACGAGCATGAATCAGGAATCCGTTTATTGCCCCGCATTGTTTTTAACTGCCCCTGCGTCGGGTCAAGGTAAAACTACAGTCACTGCCGCGCTAGCAAGAATGCTAAAGCGCCAAGGCAAGGTTGTGCGGGTATTTAAAACAGGCCCTGATTTTCTCGATCCGCAAATATTAGCTCAAGCCTCAGGGGAACACGTTGAACAGCTCGACTTGTGGATGGCAGGTGAAAATTACTGCCGCTATCAATTTTACCAAGCGGCAAAAGAAGCAGATTTAATTATCGTTGAAGGCGCGATGGGCATGTTCGATGGTGACCCTTCTAGTGCGGATTTAGCGGCGACCTTTAACATTCCTATGGCGATTGTGATGGATGTAAAAGGTATGGCACAAACCGCGGCGGCAATCGCGATGGGATTAGCTAATTACCGTGATGACGTAACCGTTGCCGGACTGATTGCTAATAGCTGCAGTACTGAACGCCACCGCCAATTAATTGAAGATGCATTACCGGAAAACTTACCTTTATTAGCAACTCTGCCACGATCTGAAGCTGTAGCTTTACCCGAGCGTCACTTAGGCTTAGTACAAGCCAGCGAAGTGCATGATGAATTAGAATTACGATTTGAAGCGGGTGCGGACTGGTTGGTGGATGCGGGCTTAGAAAATATTTTATCGAATTTTGCGAACGTTGAATTTAAACCGGCGCAATTACCGATTGAAAAACCGCTATTAAAAAATAAAATAATAGCGGTCGCAAAAGATGAAGCCTTTAGTTTTATTTACCAAGCGAATTTATTAATACTGGCAGAGTTAGGGGCTGAGGTTAAATTTTTCTCCCCACTGCATGATAATGAAATTCCAACGGCGGATGCACTCTGGTTACCCGGTGGCTATCCAGAATTACACGGACAAAAATTAGCCGAAAATACTAGCATGCTTAGCAGCATGAAAAAATTTGCCGAAGAAAACAAACCAATCCTGGCGGAATGTGGAGGTTTTTTATATTGCTTAGAAAACCTCACAGATCTCAATGATAAAATTCATGTAATGGCAAATATACTTGCCGGCCAAGGGGCAATGAAAGGTAAGCGTGGCTGCCAAGGAATGCAGACCGCTGTATTCCCCGAAGGCGAAGTCCGTGCTCATGCGCATCATAGGTCGCGCAGTTTTAATATGCCGGAAGCACTTTCTCATGGTCGTCGTCAGCGTCACCCTGCACCGGGTGAAGCGATTTACCGGCATAACAATTTAAATGCCAGTTATCTGCATTTATTTTTTCCATCAAATCCAAAAGCCATTAGTTGTTTATTTGATCCAGAGCTAGCACAAGAGCTCATAGATCAAGAACGAACTGATGCAGTAACTTCATAATTTAAAGGTGATATCAAATATGACGATCGAAATGTTTTCGCTATTAGTAACCGGTCTAGGGTTAGGTTTATTACACGCATTAGATGCAGACCATGTTATGGCAGTATCGGCATTAAGCAACCGTAAACCGAGCTTAAAACGGACATTGAAGTTCAGTGCTAACTGGGCATTGGGCCATGGTAGTGTATTAATTTTATTAGGTTTATTGTTTTTTGGCTTAGGTATAGCATTACCAGAAACAATTCAAAAAATAGCAGAATCCAGTGTTGGAGTTTTATTGATTGCATTGGGTCTAGCCTGTTTCTGGCAGTTTCATAAAGAAAAAATTGTATTAAATAAACATACTCACGAACACAGTCATGGCTCTATCGAGCATACGCATTTACATGTCGATGGACATGATAAAAAATTAGAAAATACCGAGCAAGTAAAGGAAGCGCACACCCCTGTAATGGTAGGCATTCTGCACGGTCTAGCGGGTAGTGCTCCAGCTTTGGCTTTAATCCCTGCAATGATCCAAACTAACTTATTAGAAGCTACGGGTTATTTAGTATTATTTAGCGCCGGTGTTTTGTTTTCTATGGTGACCTTTGGCCTGAGCTTTGGTTTAGTGCAGAAAAAGTTACAGCAAAAGTCAGTACGTATTTTTAACTGGAGCCGTAAAGTGATTGCCTCTGCCGCGGTTGGAATTGGTTTTTACTGGTTAGCTCAGGCGGTTTAATTCGTGTGGCCCGAGAGCGCTGATAAGACAAAGGCAGAAGAGCCCAAACCATTACGCTCTGGTCTAACGACAGGCTGCTGCGCTACGGCTTGTTGCATAGCGGCAGCCCATGCGCAGCTTGGAAACACGCAAAGCTCAGTGGTTAGCGTGACTTTGCCTAAAGGCAAAATAGTTGAGTTAAATATAAAAAGTTACCAGGAGACTGACTTTGTCATTAGAACCTGCACCATAAAAGATGCGGGTGACGATCCGGATGTGACCCACGGTGCAGAAGTTTTTGTAGAGTTGAAGCTGGTTTCCACGACAGGCATTGTATTTAAAGCGGCAAAAGGTGTGGGTACGGTTACCCGTGATGGTTTAGCTCTTGCGATAGGCGAGCCAGCGATCAACCCAGTACCAAGAAAAATGATGATTGAGCACTTAGAGAAAATTGCTCAGCAATATGCTTATCTGGGCGGTTTTGAAGTCTCGGTTGGGGTGGAGCGCGGTGGCGAGCTGGCACTAAAAACCATGAACCCAAGATTGGGTATTATCGGTGGCTTATCCATCTTAGGCACTACTGGCATAGTGCGGCCATTTTCCTGTGCCGCCTATATCGCTTCGATTCATCAAGGTATTGATGTAGCAACTACCAATGGCTATCGGCACATCGCCGCATCGACAGGTAATAGTAGTGAAACGGTTATTCGTGATCATTACCAGCTACCAGAGATCGCCTTGATTGAAATGGGCGATTTTGTCGGCGCGGTATTTAAACACCTGAAAAATAACCGTCAGCGAATACAACTGGATAAACTCAGTATTTGTGGTGGTTTTGGCAAGATGACCAAACTAGCCCAAGGACATCTGGATTTGCACAGTAAAGCTTCCAGTATTGATCTGGATTTTTTAGCTGAACAGGTAAAAGAATTGGGGGCCTCAACTGAGCTAGTGGAGCAAGTGAAAAGTGCCAATACCAGCATTGAAGTTTTAAAACTGTGCCAGTTAAATAATATTGATTTGGCCAGGGAAATTTGTCAGCAAGCTTTAGCAAGTGCTAGAAAAATAGTACCTGATAATATTGAATTAGAAGTGTGGGCGATTAATCGTCAAGGCCTAGTGGTAGGGAAAGCCCGCGAATGAAAGTATTAATTTTAGGTGGCACCAGCGAAGCAAAAGCCTTAACGAAAAAGTTAATCAGTCTTGATATAAAAATAATTTATAGTATTGCCGGTATTGTGAGGCTACCAGAATTAAACTGTGAAATTATTAGTGGTGGTTTTAGTCAGTCGGGTGGGTTAAGTGAATACCTATTAACAGAGAAAATAGACTGCCTACTAAATGTAACACATCCTTTTGCTACTAAAATGAGTCAGCAAGCCTTGCTTTCGGCTGACGAAGTTAATATTCCCTATTATTCGTTTAAGCGGCCAGAATGGCAACAACAAACAGAAGACAACTGGTTACTGGCCAAAGACCAAGAACAGCTGCTAAATGAACTAGCCTTAGCGGTTAATACTGGCAGTAAAAACATACTCTATACCAACGGTCAGATAGATCGGAAGCTGGCAGTAGAGCTCGACGCAATTGCTGAGTTAAATGAAGTTTTTGGTCCTGCCCGATACATAGTACGTAGCGCAAAAGAAACAGAGCTTCCGCAATATGCGCATTGGCTGCAAGCCATTGGACCGTTTAATCTTAATAACGAAATGGCGCTGTTAAAAGAATATGAAATCGATTTAATTGTTTGCAAAAATAGCGGTGGTGAAGCGACCAAGGCCAAGTTAGAGGCTGCGCGAAAATTAGGTATTCGAGTGCTGATGTTACAGCGACCAGAGCCTGCAAATGAATCAACTAATAGTATGAATAGACTATTTAATAATCTTGATGAATGTTTCGAGTTTATAAGTGAGAAATGCTCAAGTGATTTATAAACGGATATAGCTTATAAAGCTGGCTTAATAGATAGCTCAAATTAGTAGACAGCCTAAATTAATAAAAAGAGAAACACCGTGCCCTTTGATTACGTCATAGATCCAAAAGCCATTGAGAAAAACAGCTTCGAGATGATTCGCCAGCTAACCGACCTTGATGGCTTAGATCAAAGCCAGCAGCAGGTTGTGATGCGTATCGTGCATAGTGTGGGAATGCCAGAAGTGGCTAATAAGGTGAAGTTCAGTGCGAATGCCTGTGCAGCAGGGCAAGCAGCTTTAGCGGCGGGCAATGCCATCTTATGCGATGTGGAAATGGTGAAGCAGGGCATTACCAAGCGCATGATTCAGCAGCCTCCTCTGTGTTTTCTAAATGATCCAAGAACCGTGGAGTTAGCAAAGGCTACGGGAGAAACTCGTTCCATGGCGGCGTTAAAATTTTGGGATGATCTAGCGGGCAGTATTGTAGTGATTGGTAATGCCCCGACTGCGCTTTTTCGCTTATTAGAAATGATCGAAAGCGATGGTGGCATAAACAGTAATAATAAACCTGCGCTGATTATTGGTATGCCAGTGGGTTTTATCGGCGCAGCAGAATCAAAACAAGCGCTATGGGACGTTCATCAGCGTCTAGGTATCGAATGTATTACCTTATTAGGTAATCAGGGTGGCAGTGCGGTTTCATCGGCGACGTGCAATGCGTTATTACGTTGTAATATTGGCGAGATTTATTAATACAATGACTATTCATGTAATCGGTTTAGGGGTCTCGCAGCAAGCTGTATTAACAGCCAATGCTATGGGCGCACTCAAGCAAGCTGAAGTTATTATTGGCAGTCCACGCCAGGTGGAGACGATTTTTAATATTGCGGTTGATCCAATTGCTAGCCCAATCTCTAATCAAGCAGCCAAGGGGCAAAAATTTATAGCGTTGCCAAAATTAAATGAATTAAAAACGTTATTAACGGATTTAGCGAATAAACAAGTCTGCATTTTAGCTTCTGGTGACCCGCTGTATTTTGGTATCGGTCGCTGGCTAGGTAAGCATGCCACTGAAGAGCTTTACTTTTATCCTGGGGTATCAAGTATTCAAGCCGCTTGCCATAAGCTAGGTATATCCTTGCAAGATTGTGATGCGATCAGCTTACATGGCCGTCCAGTTGAAACCCTAAGAAGTTTAATTCGTCATAATCAAACCCTAGTGATTCTCACCGATAAACACAGCCAGCCAAAGCGCTTAGCTCAAGAATGTTTTGATATGGGCTATCACGATGCCAAAATCACTGTGTGTGAAGATCTAGGTTATGACAAAGAACAGGTGCGAAGTTTCTCTATTGAAGATCTATTAAGAGATTTACCCATCATCGATTTTTCAGAATTGCAGGTCAGTATTATTGAAACAGGCATCAGTGAAATAATGCCGCAATTCCCCGGCTTTAATGATGAATTATTTATTACCGGCAAAGCAGCAGGCAAAGGCTTAATCAGCAAGCGTGAAGTTCGCTTGGCTGTATTGTCTTTATTACAGCCGAGTCGCGGTGATGTCGCGTGGGATGTTGGGGCAGGCTGTGGTGGTATCGCAGTGGAGTGGGCTTACTGGAATAAAGCTGGGCAAGTCTATGCCATAGAGCATAATGATCAACGCTTTGATTGTCTGCAGCAAAATACTCAGCGCTTTGGGGTTGTGGATAACCTAAAGCCGATACAAGGTCGAGCACCGCAAGTATTAGACTCTTTACCTCAAGCGAATAAAGTATTTATCGGCGGTAGTGATGGCGAGATGTCAGAACTATTAGCTTTCTGTTGGATGCAGCTGCCAATTAATGGTGTGCTGGTGGTGAGTGCGGTAATGGAAAATAGCAAACAGCAGCTATTAAGCTTCCGCGATGAATTATTAACTGTGGGTAATGCGAATATTGAAACTTCACAAATCGCTATTAGCCGAGGGGAAGAACTCGCGGGACAATTGGTTTATCGCCCTAACTTGGCGGTAACCTTATTTCGCTTTGAGAAAACTCCTGCTTGCGAGAACAAAGAATTATGAATGCACAATTTATCGGCTTAGGTGTAGGCCCAGGTGATCCAGAATTAATCACTTTAAAAGCTCATCGTCTAATGCAAAATGCCGATGTAGTCAGCTACCTTGCCAATCAACAAGGCAGCTCTCAGGCACGAGATATTGCTCAGCACAGTCTAGCCGATAGCAAGAAAGGGCAAATAGAAATTCCTGTGCCTATGCCGATGAAAAACGATCGCACAGCGGCAAATCAAGCTTATGATCTGGCAGCGGATAAAATCCGTGCAGTGATTGCTGAAGGAAAAAAAGTCGTCTTTTTATGTGAAGGAGATCCATTATTTTTTGGCTCGTTCAGTTATTTACTCGATAGATTACAGGATGAAATGACTTGTGCTGTGGTACCCGGTATCTCCTCGGTGCACGCAGCGTCTTCGGCTTTAAAATTACCGTTATCCATGCTGAAAGAATCGGTAGCGATTATTAACGGCCGTCATAGCGAAGAGAAAATACGCCAAACTTTACAGCAGCACGATAGCATTATCATTATGAAAGCCGGGCCTTATCGTCCTAAAATCTTACAGGCATTAAAAGATACTGGCCGCAGTGATGAAGCAAATTATTTAGAATACATTGGTCGTGATAAGCAAGTCATTATCGATGATGTGAGTTTACTCGGTGATGATAAAGGGCCGTATTTTTCGTTATTCGTCGTTTTAAAAAAAGAGCGTCAGGGATAATGGCTACTGTCGATAAGCTAGCAAATCCGATTCATATAATCGCCCTCACCGAAGCGGGACATCAGCTAGCGAAAAAACTACTCGCTAATATTCCCAGTGCGGATATCTGGTATAAGCCTAAGCCGTTTGCAGAAAAAGTGCAGCAAGCCTTTATGCGTGGCGAGCGGATTATCTTTATCTGCGCTACTGGCATAGTAGTACGAACTCTGGCTCCAGTATTACAAGACAAGTTTAACGACCCCGCAGTATTGATATTGGATGAAGTAGGCAAGTTTGTTATTCCATTATTATCCGGCCATGAGGGCGGAGCGAACGACTGGGCATATCAAGTGAGTGAGTTGATTGATGCTCAGCTAGTGATGACCACAGCCAATCCTTATTTACAACCTGTGTATGCCGTCGGTATGGGTTGCGAAAGAGATTGTCCGCTAGAGTATTTATCAGAGCTATTAGACCAGTGCTTAGCGCAAGCAGGGTTAACTATAGATCAAATTTCGAGTATCAGTAGCATTGATATTAAAGCCGATGAAGTGCATTTAATTGCGCTAGCGAAAGATTTGAATAAACCTTTTATCACCTGGAATAAAAGTGATTTAAGTACCGTTGAAAGTCAGCTCAGTACCCGTTCGGATTATATTTATAACACGGTTGGGGTATACGGTGTGGCGGAATCAGCGGCTCTGTACAGTGCGAAAATTGAAACTGGCCAGCAAGCCGAGCTGGTTTTAAACAAACATAAAAATACCAAGGCTACCTGCGCGATTGCGCGCTCGTATCCAAATATTTAAGTGAATAAATAGAAGTAATAAAATGACCAAGCTGTATTTGATTAGCACAGGCCCGGGCGATGCCGATTTAATCGCCCCGAAAGCAATTAAAGCCATTAGCCAGTGTACTGATTTAGTCGCCTATGGACTTTATCTCGATCTACTCGGCAGCGTATGTGATGGCAAAGAACACCACGACCTACCGTTAGGTGAAGAAATTGGCCGTGCACGTTTAGCGCTAGATCTTGCTGCCGCTGGCAAAACCACCGCGCTTATTTCCAGTGGAGATATCGGCATTTATGCCATGGCTACCCTAGTGTTTGAATTGCTCGATATGCAACTCAATTGTGAAGAGCAAGGCAAAGAAAACCACCCAGAGTGGTTGGATGTAGAAATTGAAGTGGTACCAGGCATCTCAGCCATGCAAGCGGGATCAGCGCGCATTGGTGCTATGTTAGGACATGACTTCTGCACTATTTCGTTATCGGATTTATTAACCCCTTGGCAGACCATTGAAAAGCGTTTGCACTCGTGCGGCGAAGGGGACTTCGTTGTCTCGTTTTATAATCCTCGCTCTAAAAAACGCGATTGGCAAATCAATACCGCCCGGGATATTTTATTGCAATATCGCCCGGCCAATACCCCTGTATTATTGGGTCGTCAGTTAACTCGCGAAGATGAAAGCATCACCATTACCACACTGGAAAAACTGGATGCCGCCGATGTGGATATGTTCACTCTAGTAAGCGTTGGTAATAGCGATACCCGCCATATAGAAAATGGCAAAAAAGAATGGGTATATACCCCACGCGGCTACAGCAAAAAATTATAAAGGGTTCACTTCATGAAAGTTTATTTTATTGGTGCAGGCCCTGGAGACCCAGAGCTCATCACTATCAAGGCGCAGCGATTAATTAATGCCTGCCCAATTATCTTATACGCAGGCTCTCTGGTTCCGCGTGCGGTTTTGGCCGAGGTAGAAGACAGTGCGGAGCAGATTATCGATACCGCGTCTATCGATCTAGATGAAATTATTGAGCATATAAAAGTAGCGCACCAAGCCGGTAAAGACGTTGCCCGAGTTCATAGTGGTGATCCTTCGCTATACGGTGCTATTGGTGAACAGATTCGCCGTTTGAATGAACTGGGTATCGAGTTTGAAATTATTCCTGGAGTTACCGCAACGTCGGCATCTGCGGCTTGGTTGGGTAAAGAGCTAACACTTTCTGGTGTTTCTCAAACCATCATCATGACCCGCTACGAAGGTAAGACGCCCTTTCCAGAACGTGAACGCTTGCCTGCCCTTGCGGCGAGTGGTGCAACCTTAGCGATTCATTTGGGCGTAACCCGTATACATAAAATCGTTGAAGAATTAATCCCTTATTACGGTGAAGACTGTCCCGTTGCGGTTTGCTATCGCACCTCGTGGGAAGATCAAGATAAGGTTGTCGGTACATTAAAAGATATCGTTGCCAAGGTACGGGAAAAGAAATTCACTCGCACTTCACTTATTTTAGTCGGACATGTTTTAGGAGAAGGTGACTTTGATGATTCGTATTTATACGATGAAAAACAAGCCCACGTTTTTCGCCCGAAAGTGAAACCTAAGTCTCCTCGCAGTGTTGAAGATGCTCAAGCGCATCCAACCTTAAAAATATAAACTCTATTCAAGAGATATTTTAAAATGACAAATAACATGATGAATAGTTTAGAAAGCGTAATCAATAATCTGCCAAATGTATTGCCAGAGAATAGTGGCATTATTATTTGTGGTCATGGCAGTCGAGCAAAAATTGCCGAAGAGGAATTTAGTTTATTAGCCAAAGGTTTGCGTGCACGTTTTCCTACGCTAAAAATCGAATACGGTTTTTTGGAATATTCATCACCGAATATTCACATGGCACTCGATCGTTTACGCGAGCAGGGGGTTAAGAATATCTTCGCAGTACCGGGCATGTTATTCGCTGCCACCCATGCAAAAAATGATATTCCATCGGTGCTAACCACCTACAAAGAAAACTACCCAGAGCTGGCCATAGAGTATGGTAAAGAGTTGGGCTTGCATGATGAAATGATCAGCGCCTTTCAGCATAGAGTCGCTGAGTCGTTAGGTTACGCTGCGGATAACGGCCCAGCAGTGGGTGAGTTATACGATACTATGCTAGTCGTGGTAGGTCGTGGTACCTCAGTAGTCGATGCCAATGCCGACGCGGCAAAACTAACCCGTATTATTAGTGAAAACCTAGGCTTTGGCTGGTCAGAAACCGTTTATTCTGGTGTGACGTATCCAAGTGTCGGTCGCGGTTTAGAAATGGCATTAAAGCTAGGTTTCAAGAAAATCGTTGTCGCTCCTTACTTTTTATTCGGTGGCCGTTTAATCGACCGTATCAACGCCTATGTGGATAAAGTGGCAGCAGAAAATCCTGACGTAGAATTTATCAAAGCGGATTACTTACGTGATCAATCTCACGTATTAAATACCTTCATTACTCGTATCGCTGAGATTGCTCAGCCCAAGCAAGGTAATGCAATGGGTTTAATGGAAGACTTCCAGCGCCGTTTAGCGGCGGGTGAAGTGGATGTGCATCACCACCATGCAGAGTTTCAGCCGGAAGGTGAGGGTTCTCATGAGCACAATCATGAACACAGCCATTCTCATAGCCATAGCCACGATCATTCACAGGACTCTTCTCACGAGCACTCTCACGATCATCATCACGCACCTTATAAGCACATAGCTCATCCGTATGGGCCGCGTACTATGATCAACGATAATGTTTGTTGCTGCTTTATGCGCCAATTTCCACAAAACGTAATCGACGAAGAGAAAGCGATTAAAGCAGAGGCCGAAAGCATTCCTGTATGTAAGCGATCTTGATAGGTAAAGTTGAATTAATAACGAGTCTTTAATATCAATAAGGACTCGTTATTATATTTGTGTCTAGCAGCTTAAAACCGGCTGACTCAAACCAACTGCATCAAACTGTCTTTCGAATAGTCCTGCAATTCATCTAAGCGATTCTCACGTACTTTAATAACCCACTGAGGATCTTGAATTAAGGCACGACCAACTGCGACTAGCTCAAATTCACCCTGGGCCATACGGTCTGAAAGTTGAGTAATAGAACTCGATTCAATGCCTGCTTGAGCCGACATTTCCATACCGTGTTCTGCACCGACAAAACTGGTATTTAAACCAACACTGCCCACTGTGATTACCGGCTTAGCGGTTAACTTCTTGGTCCAGCCTGCGAGATTTAAATCAGCATCTACTGGAGAATTTTCAAACTCTTTTTCCCAATAGCGGCGAGTACTGCAATGGAAAATATCAACCCCGGCATCAACCAATGGCGTAAGGAATTGCTTTAGCTCTTCAGGAGATTCAACTAAACGTGCATCATAATCCTGCTGCTTCCATTGTGAGAAACGGAAAATAATAGGGAAGTCAGCGCCAACACGAGCGCGAATAGCACGAACAATTTCTGCTGCAAACTTGGTCCGTGAGACTAAGTCGCCACCATAGCTATCGTCGCGTACGTTAGTGCCTTCCCAAAAGAACTGATCGATTAAATAACCATGTGCGCCATGCACTTCTACGGCATCAAAACCCACTTCTTTAGCATCGGCAGCGGCCTGTGAAAATGCTTCAACCACTTCATCAATATCTTGTTGGCTCATTGCAATACCGTTTGGCTTGCCCGGCATAAACAAACCAGAAGGGCTGTAACCCGGTACCGCAGGATCCGGATCGGCACCTTCTTTACGCACAGAGCCTACATGCCAAAGCTGTGGTGCAATCTTGCCACCTTTTGCGTGAACCGCATCAACAACCTTCCTCCAACCTGCTAGAGATGCCTCACCATGAATGGCTGGTACGCGTGGGTAGCCATTAGCCGCTTTATGCCCAACCGTAGTGCCTTCGGTAATAATCAAACCCACTTCATTTTCAGCACGACGGGCGTAATAAGCAACAACCAAATCATTGGGGATGCCACCCGGTGAAAAAGTACGAGTCATTGGGGCCATCACAATGCGGTTTTGCAAAGAGAGTGGGCCTAATGTAATAGGCTGAAATAATGGAGATAAAGATGTGCTCATAATATTCCTATTCTTTTTATTGATGGTAAAAAAATTAACTGGACTTCAAAAGGTGTTCAAATTGCTTCATCGTTTGGTGAAACAAATCTTTTCCGTGCAAGCGCGCGTAATACAAGGCTCCCTTACAACTAAAAATAAATAAACTGGCCAATGCTCGGGGGTCTTGATTCGGAGCGAACTCGTCATTGTCTATACCGTCTTGCATTACTGCCGTAACCCAATCTAGCTCATAATCATCTAAGGCTTTAACGCGCTCTTTAATAGAATCCGGTAACTTATTTAAATCGCTATAAAAGGCGCTAATAGGGCACAACTTGTGTTCATTCAGGCTGTGTTTCATCGCTGCACGTACGTAGCGTTCTAACTTATTCCAATTAGACGTTGCTCTCGCATCAAAATGTGATAAGCCTTGTTCAAACCAGTCTTGAGTCCAATCACACAGTGCCAAACCTAAATCGACCTTTTTAGGAAAGTGATGATGCACACTGGCCTTGGTTATGCCTAAGTGACGGGAAATATCCAAGTAACTAAAGCCTTCAAACCCATTTGCGCGCAGCATATCGGCAGAATACTCAACGATCTGTTGGCGGGTATTGATGAGCTTTGTATTGGCTGCGGTTACAGTCTTTGTATTCATTTGGTAATCGGCATGCAAATAATATAGTTGCAATCAGCCTACCTACTGGTAAGTAGGCTGGTCAAGTGTGAAAATGTAAATAGACTAGATACATGGTATTTAGGGTGTCTTATAGGGGGCCATAAAATGGCTGTTTTAGATGTTAATTAGTGTATTTTAAAAGACTGTATATGCATACAGCTGATATTTGAAGGGTAGGCTAATTCATGCGCGTTTGCACGAAAGAATTTGTAACTGTGCCTGTTTGCACTGGCAGTATTTAAAAAACTCGTGCAAAATCAGTGCATTATCAATACAGGCCCTGACATAACGAGACCCTCGTTATTTAGGAAAATGCGCAGGCGCGTATTTCTGCAATGGAAAGATGGAACTTGGAAATGGATTTTGAAAATCACCTAATGAAATCAAACCGTTGCCGCGGATTAGAGAGCTCTTTTTTCGAAGAGTCAGTTCAGTGCAAACGCGCATGCGCACGATTAAAATGTTATATGGTAATTAGGTAAATATGGAAGATTTGCTAGAAGGTGCTTTTAGAGGGATATCATCTGCTGTTCGGTGGGTTTTAATTAATTTTCTCGTTGAAATTGTTCTTCATTGGATTGGCCGTATTAGCTTGCTAGTAATAACTTTCGGAAATTATCCTCGTGGTAATAAAGCGGAAGAAGATGAGACATTTATTACCATTTCAGGGGTTGTTGTTTTCATTGCCTTTGCAACTTTAGCAATTCTTTATAATGGCTAATCTGTATCCATATAACAATACGCTGAAATGCGTTACGGCCAAAAAGACGGCCTCCACTGGACGTGCTAGACGCACGCCCTTTAGCTAAAGCGTTAATGTTTGGGAATTAAACTTGATACCAACAATTGAATCTAAAAGGGTTGTTCTTCGTCCGTATCTACTATCTGATGCGGAAAATGTTCAGAGACTAGCTGGCGAGAAAATCATTTCCGAAATGACCGCCAATATCCCTCATCCATATGTTGATGGCATGGCTGAAGAATGGATTTCAAGACATGATTATTGGTTTAAAAAAAGGGAAGCGATTGCTCTTGCTATTCAGGTCGTTAAAACTGGAGAGCACATAGGAACAATTAGCATCACTCAAATTAATGGTAAGTCCGGTAATTTAGGCTACTGGGTTGGTGTTCCATACTGGGGTAACGGCTACTGTTCAGAAGCGGCTTCCTTGATAATTGAGTATGGTTTCTATGAATATGGTCTAGATCTAATTTATGCGAGACACTTACCAGAGAATCCTGCTTCTGGAAAAGTTATGACTAAAAATGGTTTCGAGTACAAACACCAGGTATTGGTTGGTGATCGAGAGCTTTTACACTATGAATTGCCCTTAAATCAATGGCAGAACATTAACAAGAAGTTGCACGCGACTAGCGCGTGAACAACGGCGTTAGAGCGTCAAGAAAGCTTGATGCATCTTTCAGGGTGTAAGTCCCTGTCGGGCAAGGTTTAACCAACCACCCGTATCGAGTGTTGCGCCTGTGGCGGAGTTTGTGGATCG
>Ga0209707_1000703_pt1 | contig 19679 bp, 16 predicted proteins | sample EN4Hudsemesocosm_FD_184630 | JGI IMG/M metagenome (GOLD analysis project Ga0209707, IMG submission 184630) | Methane-oxidizing microbial communities from mesocosms in the Hudson Canyon - EN4B Hudson Canyon (SPAdes) (version 2) | ecosystem: Environmental > Aquatic > Marine > Cold seeps | place... | reverse complement strand
GGATATTGGTATGTTAACCACCGTTTAATTGGCAATTCAACAACCTATATAGAACAAGGCTTAATGATTACGCCTAGAGGCTATGCCAATAAGTATGACAACTTAACGGGCGAAGCCAAAGACGGAGAGGAAGCAGGACGTTCATTAACCATGGGGCTTGAAGGCTGGAAAGCGTGTCTAAGAGAACATCTAAACCTTCACAAAAATCTCACCTGGGAAAAAGCAGCTGACTATTTTAATGTCCCTTTAGAGGAAGTGCTTTCTGCTGTATCACAAAATACAGACGACCAAAACAGCGCCCATAAAGCGGTTGAAGTAAGACCAAATCAACTTGAAAACGTCTTGCAAAGTTCCAGCAACTGGGGACGATTACGTGGTGTTGTCCGCACTGATTCTGGCGCTGTGGTGGAGTTGTTTTTACAAGGTAAAGATTTTGTACAAAAAAACGACTGGCTAAGCATTGAAAATGAAGCCTTCCATCTACATGTTAACTGGAGCTTAGTTAAAACTGCTTATTTTGCCAGCCGTGATGATAAAACTTATGGATTGCATTTTATTGACCAGCATGGACGCTTAGTCTTTCGTATTTCACTCACCAAACAAGACCAGGCCTTCAACGCCGAACATTTCCAAAGCTTTCAGCAAGCTTGGAAAGACTTCGCTAACAATGAAGCACAGGAGCAAAACAATGACTGATGTCATCAAACCTAAAATGATGGATTATCATCGTCATATCATGATTTGTATTGGCCCTCGATGTACCGAAAATGGTGAAGGCCAGGCTCTTTATGATCAACTTAAAGAAAAGTTTAAAGCGGCTGGAATTGATCAAGGTGAACTTCGAATAAAAAAATCACGCGCCACTTGCTTTGGTTCCTGCAAATCAGGGCCATTGCTTTGTGTGCAACCTGATGGAGTTTGGTATTATGACGTCACTAGCGATAAGTTAGACCGCATTATTGCGGAACATTTTTTACAGGGAAACCCCGTCACCGAATATATTTATCACTCAAAACAAGCTTAATTCGGTAGTTAAAATGAGAAACAAGGATCACTCTTAAAACAGCTAAGCACATCTTTCATTGTCTTACATGCCTGTGAACAATCCACAGGTTTCTCGTTCCCAGCGTATTCGGTGGGAACGCATACCGTGCTGTGACCTTAGGCAGGTAAGTATTCCCACGCGGGAGCATGGGAACAAGATGAGCTAGTTCTTTGCTAAGCTGTGCTTTGTTAATAGCCACTTTGTATTATGATGCGCTTTTCTCTCCCTGGTTTAATCACTACTTTACGCCTTCAATTCATTTTACAAAACTGGTGATTCTCTAAAATTCCAGCGCATTTTCCATCTCCTTTTATACCTTCACCACACTGCTTCTACCTTTATGGCAAACTTTAACACCCATGTATCTGTCGCTTTTTTAGGCAGTGCTGGCACGGCATTACTGGCAATTAACAAGCAGTTGATCAACTGGCCCGAAGCCCCCTGGCTTATTTTTTTGGGCACAATAGGTGGATTATTACCTGATATTGACTCTGATAATTCAAAACAGGTAAAAGTCGTTTTTTTTCTGTTAGCCATTATGAGCACCCTCACTTTACTTACAGAAGGCTCAATTTTACAAGGAATTCCTAGCCTGTTACCTTCCAGCAAAGCCATTTGTCATGCCACTGAATATGAATTTTCCAGCTTGCTGAGTGATTTATCCAATCAATGCCTGCCTTATTCACTGATATTAATTACCCTCAGCGCATTTGCTTTTGTACGCTATATATTATTTTCTTTATTTAAATCGCTTACTGTCCACCGGGGTGTTTTCCACTCATTACTAGCAGCCGCATTTTTTGCCTTTTTAACCACTTGCATCTGTTATTATTTTCTTAAACAAGAAGCCCTATCATCCTGGTTAAGCGGCATGTTTGTATGTATTGGTTTTATCATCCATTTATTGTTAGATGAACTTTATAGCGTGGATTTATCAAACTCAAAAATAAAGCGTTCATTTGGCACAGCATTTAAGCTCTATGGCTACCAAAGTATTTTTTCATCCCTCCTTATGCTGCTATGTACACTGTATCTATATACAGTGACACCATCAATAACACCTTTTATTAATTCGCTACAACAAGCAAGTCATTCACAACAAAGAAAAATAGCTAGTATTGAGAATATCAGCCGCCAACTAAGCTGGATAACTTATTTACAATCTAATTTAAAAGAAAAGAACCAAACCGAAGCAAAATCGATTCAGTCTAAATAGATATAAAAACGCCTTACCAGAATATACAGGTTAGTCATCTAATAAGGCGTAAGAATCACTTAATGGCAAGGGAACCCAGTACTATGACGAGTATCATGCGTTGCATTATGAATCACTTCAACAGGTGCAAAACCAACGGCCATTAAAACCATAAGACCTAATAAAGCAGCCCCTAAAACTTGAGTAGCTTTAGTATGAGTTGAAACACTGATTGCATTTTGCTTAATTGACGAAGTTTCAGACATTTTCTTACCATTAGTTAATCTATTCTAATGTGAAATTTTAGCACAAATCCCCCCATGCCTTACAAATTAACTTAATTTACAAAGTCTCATAGAATACGCAAGCACTATCACCCCATCTATGTTGATATCAGGGAAGAACCTATCAATAGCCCAACTCTTTTTCTTTTTTTATTAAGGCTGCACTTTTAAATATAAAATAACTGACGAAATTGCCAGAGTTTTAACTGCTGTCTTCCTTCTATATCGTAAAAAAATGATGACTATCTTCAACTTTAATTGAATAGTTTTTTCTTAAAAAAACCAGCAAAAAGCATACTCAATCAAGTGTAATGATAAATATGTTAGAGTGACATTGACTTTTGATTAAAGACAAATATACTGCTTAAGATTATTTACATAGATTGAATTCCATCTATTTCAGATACTACGGCACTCTGTCTAATAAAACTGTTAGAAATAAAATACCTGATGATAATACAAAAAACAATTCTTTTTCAATTGCCGGTAATGTGACAGTAAAAATCACCTCTCAAGCTAAACTTAGATATAGAAAGCCAAAAAATGGTAAAAAGAAACACAGGTATGAAACCTATAGCTACCCTGATACAAACAAGGATGGCGACTTTGTAAATGTAAGAAGGATATTTGATAGAGAAATTGACCGTTATATTGAGGTTGTTACTAAAGAGGAAACTGGCGAGATCATTCATGAAAAGAATGATCCCTTATCTTCGCACTATGGTCATGGTTCAGCAAAGAAAAATGATAAATAAATCTAACAAATGTAAATCGGGGGGCAGTACCCTTTTAATAGAGTTAAAGGAATTAAACCTATTAAACAATTACTTATATTACTTTTCTTTAAAAAGAGTACCTACCCCTGATTTCTTTTAATAGACATTTTTGCTTTTATATACTTCATCGACGACTCGTTTAAACCAGCATGGTCGGAAAATGGCCGCATACAGGCAAATCAACGTAGTAGTTGGAAATGGCAAAAAGCTAGCCACACTCATGAATAAGAGAAATAAAATAGTAAAAATACGTGTTTTCATAAATTTGTTTTGTTTCTGTAATTTGATTGCTGATATCTGAGTGGAAGCCTACACTCTATTCAGCCCGACAACAAGGAAAAGAAAGGGGTAGCAGCACTTTAAGGAGACAGAATTAATTTTTATTATTAAAACAATGCCTTATGTTAATTTTGTTTAAAAAGGGTTCCACCGCCGCCCTTTATGCCTGCATTGGAAATTGTTGTGTTTGATCCAGAATATAGAGAAACTGGCTAATTATGGAAACTTTGCGGCATAAAGAAAGGATAAATAATGCCAAAGCCCCATACAAACCCAAGAAACATGAATTCTAGGCTAGATTGAACTTCTATTTATGGATTTTTCTACAGGCTCGTTATCTGTTTAATAGTGATAACGAAGTTGAGCAATCAAAATATTATCTTCGGTCACTGTGTATACAATTCTATGCTCATCATTGATACGTCGAGACCAAAAGCCAGATAAAGCATGTTTTAATGGCTCAGGTTTGCCAATACCTTCAAAAGGGTTTCGTTGAATATCTTTAATTAAAGTATTAATCCTTTTTACAATAGCTTTATCAGTTTTTTGCCAGTAAAGGTAACTCTCCCATGCTTTAGGGGCAAAAGTAAGGTTCATTCAATTAATTCTTGTTTGATACCTTTGCCTTCTTCAAGTGCTGCAATTGATTCAAGTAAATTTCGAGCATTGGCTGGTGAACGAAGTAAATATGTCGTTTCTTCCATAGCTTGATAGTCTTCTAGGGAAAGCATAACGACAGGAGATTCACGTTTTCGGGTAATAATTATAGGGGCATGGTCATTACAAACTTGCTCCATAGTTTTAGACAAGTTTGCGCGAACAGCTGTATAGCTTATAGCATCCATAAAAGCCTCACTAACGATATGTACAGATTAAAGTACACATTATAATTACACATCAAAAAAAAATCCAGTCGACCGCTGGCAGAGCAGCTATTTTTTATAACTGTCATTTTTAATAACCGGGAGTCAATGTAAACTTAAATTGACTCAGTTCTTTTTTCCTTCATCCATTAGATAAATTTCTCGTCCCTTGTTTTTTGAGGTCTTAAAACAAATATTCTGCCCTTCCCTAACTTAACCACGATGCCATCACCTCTGGTGCACTAGCAAAATACCAATGTATATATGATGCACGTAGATTTTTATAACGTATCCCCTGATCGCCACGCGAGCATTTAAAACAGCTTTGATAATCCTGTTTACTTTCCCTGGCTGAATAATGAAATTCATGCCCTCTTACACCTGTTACATCCTCCCTATAACCTAGAGAAGCCAACTTCTTCTGCATTTTTGAACTGTAGGATAATATTCCAGCCATCGGCCAGGCAGCTCCATCATGATCAATCAATTGTTCACCTAATAACATACTTCCGCCACATTCGGCCAAAACGGGATGACCCGCTTGTACAAATTGATTAAGTGAATCCCAGCTTTTTGAATTAGACAGGGCTTCTGCATAAAGTTCTGGATAACCACCTTTTTGAATTAGACAGGGCTTCTGCATAAAGTTCTGGATATCCACCAGGCAGCCATACTGCATCAGCTGCTTGCGGAATTTTATCACCCGCAAGCACAGAAAAATATTGTATCTCTGCCCCCTGTTCATTTAACCAGTCAATATTAGCGGGATAAATAAAGCAACAGGCTTGATCTTTGGCTATTGCAATCTTTTTGCCTGCTAAACGCTTGACTGATTTTTCAATAGGCTTTTTATACTCGACCCACTCTGAAAACGCAGTGAATAAAGCCTGCTCATCAACATGAAAAAAAGATGAAAAATCGGGTATATCGGCTTCATCAGGTGTTATAAGTCCCAAATGACGCTCAGCTAATGCGGGCACATCCTTTTCCATCCAGGCTAATAATGGCGGCATTTCGTAATCTGATAAAAAACTTTTTAACAACGAAGCATGATGTGCACTACCTACTCTATTAGCAATAACACCTGAAATAGTCACGCCCATCTTTTCAGCGTAGTCACAAAAACCACTCACTAATGGCACAATTGAACCACTCATACCCTTGGCATTTACAACCAAAATAACAGGGCTTTGCAAACCTTTGGCCAGGTCAGCACTCGACCCATCCAGTCCAACACCACTACGCCCATCAAACAAACCCATCACACCTTCAATCAAGGCCAGTTCCACTTGGGTATGCTGCTTATTTATTTGCTGCTGTGAATGTTCTAGCCCCACCATTCGGGTATCCAGATTATAGGATGTTCGTTCGGTGATCAGCTGATGCCAGAGAGGATCAAGAAAATCAGGCCCCGCTTTAAACGAGGTAATGCTATGATTTTGTGCTTTAAGATATTGTAGCAAGGCCAACATAATCGTGGTTTTACCACAGCCTGATTGTGTGCCTGCTAGTAGTGCTATTTTCATTGAATATTATTTTATCAAGGCTTTATAAACCCATCCATTATAACGGCTTGAGTTTCAATTTATAAAAATGATAGCTCTAAAACTATCCAATGGGGCCATAGTAGGGTGGGCAGCGCTTTTGTGCCCACCATTTTGCAGCATTTCATTTCACAAAATATTGAAACCAAGTTTAGATTATCGCTTTATCTTTTTGGATTGATAAATTTGGTGGGCAGAAAGGATTGCCCACGAAAGGATTGCCCACCCTACTGGGCTACTGGGCTACTGGGCTACTGGGCTGAAAATTCTTTGTTATATGCTTATTTGACATAATAGTTGAAAAATAAATATGCTGCCACACACCAAATAATAAACCCTATAAAACGCACAAAACCTTTTGAATGGGGTTTTCCTCCAAATGCCATAGGATCTTTCTTAGGTGGGTAAAAGCCTGCGGTGATTACCTTTAAAAAGGCTATGTTTGCTTTAATAGTTGAAAATGTTCGTAACGTTCCGCAGCCGCTCGCAGAACAACGCAAGGAGTGATTTGTTCGCCCCATCGTTCTAATCCACGACGCCAGCCCAAATAGTTTTCAAGGTTTTTGGTGGCAACTCCATGAAATCTTCTCATCCAGTTTTTAAGGCGACTGTCATATGCATTCACATTTTGAATATGGTAGACCCCTGCCAGTACACGAACCCCTGCAGATAGATTCAAGGCACGGTGCGCAATACCAGCCTGACGAGCTGCACATCTGAGACTTGCACTACCATCGGTACATAGCACGGCATCCGATGCAACGACATGACCCAAAATGGGTGCCTCTTCAATTTGAGAGGCTGATGACAATTTAAAGTCGGTGGTGGCTCCATGGCGATCACGCAACACCAATACCGGCACTTGCTCGCGGCCCGTTCCTCGTTGATGAATGGCATGGCCTCTGCGGTGTGGCGGCCTTGGCAATTGTCGTGAACCTTTGAATGACAGGGGGAAATAGGTCTCGTCAGCCTCGACAATGCCTGTCAAGCTAGTCGCCTTTAACTCGGCTAGATCAGTAAGAAAACGGTGTCGCCAGCGAAAGCTTGTGGTTTTAGCTACACCACAACGTGCGGCAGCAGCACGAATGGTTAGCCCTTCGATTAATGCTTGACTATAGTCGAGCCAACACTCTTTACGTCGCAATCTGGCAAGAGGAGTCCCCGTTAAAGCATTAAAACATTTCCCGCAATCTCGGCAACGAAACCGCTGTAATCCAGATTGTCTACCCCAGCGACCCAGGTGCTCACTCTGACAATGCGGACACTGGTGAACATGACTGTTCTCCAATTCATCGATGATAGCATCTTGGGATTCCACTGCATTCAGCTGGCTGCGTACGGATTTTCGTTGGCTCCGAGTAAGACTTTTTATTTCATGAATCCACTCGCGATAGGCTTTTGTCTTCATATCTCCTCCCCATTCCCTAAATAAGACCAGAAAGTTAATCCAAAAGTTCAGATTCAACTACTAACGCAAACATAGCCTAATAGTAGGGTGGGCAGAGCTTTTATGCCCACCATTTTCCAGTATTTAATTTCACAACATCTTAAAACCAAGTTTAGACCATCGCTTAATCTTTTTTGGTTGATAAATTTGGTGGGCAGAAAAGATTGCCCACCCTGCTAGGCTAACCTAATTCGTTAGATTCATTTATTTTTCAGCCTTAAATGATCCTGATGCACCATAACCTGGGCCACTACCCATAACTTTATACTCAACATTTGCATCTAGTGGCTTGGCCTCTTTTTTCTCCACATAACCTTCAGGCACTACGCCATATACAACACTTTCTGGTTTTGGAAGGTTATATGCCCCTTTTTGTTGATCCACTTCATTAGCAACTATTGACCACATAATATTTCTTTTATCATTGGAGTCAGTGAAGTAGACCTGCAACCATGAAACAGGCCTTTGCGTTTTGAATATTAACCCTTCCTTCTTAATAAAGAAATTGATATTACCCTCTGAATTTTGATCTGTTTTAATCGATGTCAATTCTATACAAGAACACAAGAAGAACGAGATCAATATTATTGTGAACGCCTTCACCTTACCCCCTGATTTGCATCTAACAGTTTTATTAGACAGGATGCCGTAGTATTAGAAATAGACGGTTTTCTATCTATGTAATTTTAATGCCCCAGTATATTTATGCCTTATGAAATGCAATAACCACTCTAACATTTTTATCATTACACTTGAATGGACTCTGGTGGGCAGAAAAGATTGCCCACCCTACCTGGCTATTTCTTCGGTATATTCTGAGTCAACACTTTCATATCTTCAGACAAGCCATTTACTTTCCGCACTATAGCCAAATCAAGATCAATTTTCTTATCCATTGCTGCAACCACGGGCATAAAAGTTGTTTCCACTATATTGGCCAGTTGCCGTATTGACTCTTCAACCACTACCGAGGGTTTATTCACCACATTAACGCCGACATCTTTCTCATTAATAGCCTCTTGCAATGACTGTAATTGGTGACTGATTGTGATCATCGGCTGTACCAATTCGGTATCGGTATTAATCGCTTTATGAATGGATTGCAGATGCTGAGTCACATAACTTAATTGTGACGCAACTTTAGTTGCTGCATCGGTATCGTCACCGCCCATGGATTTAGCGCGTTGAAAATCATCAATAATAGCATCCCAGCGTTGCTGTTCTTCTGCTGTACCATTACCACGTAATTGAGCTAATTTAAGCAAATTATGTTCGGCTCCCGTGGTTAATAGCTGAGCCTCTCCTTGATAATGATCAGACAGCATTTGCATTAACTCTTCATCATTCATCACTGCTGATACTTTCTCGGCCATTTTATTCATATTACGATAACTACCTTGTAATTTGAATGCAGGTTCGGTGCGGTATTTATCATCTTGAGCGGCAGAGCTAATGTATTGCTGATTAACCTTTAATACCAGTTCTTGCACAGTAAACAGCTTAGCTAAAACAGTCTGTATTTCATTTAACTCAGCCCCACTGTATTGATGCTTTAAATCTGTTGATGCAATATTGGCCCCTTTTGCCATTTCAATGATTTTATAAATATCATCCATTTCCCTCGTCGCTAACGGTGCAAGTACAGAGTTTGATGTCAGGCTGTTTTCGATATAACTCAGTGCAAACTGTTCATCCATACCGCCTAAAATATCGCCAAGATTATAAATATCGGCCCTATTAGCCAGCATATCGGGGATTTTGAATAATTCACCTGATTCAGTGTAGGGATTACCCGCCATCACCACGCAGAATTTTTTACCCCGCATATCATAGGTTTTAGTCACATCTTTCCAGATACCCTCTATACGTCTTGTGCCGTCACATAATGATATAAATTTTTGTAAAAACTCGGGATTAGTATGCTGAATATCATCCAGATATAGCATCACATTATTGCCCATTTCCAATGCCAAGTTCAGCTTATGCAATTCCTGTCTGGCGGTCGCATTAGGTGCTTGTTGTGGATCTAATGACAGCACATCATGACCTAATGAGGGGCAATTGATTTTCATAAAAATCAATCCCAGACGATTGGCTATATACTCCATCAAGGTGGTTTTACCGTAGCCAGGCGGAGAAATCATCATCAATAAACCCATCAGATCGGAGCGTTTATTGTCCCCCACCGTTCCCATTTGTTTAGCCAGATTATCTCCAATAATGGGTAGATAGGCTTCATTAATCAGCTTATTACGCACAAAGGAACTTAGCGGTTTGGCTTTAAATTGTTCCAATCTTAAGGCATTACGTTGCTCAGTCATAATTTGTTGACGGAGTTGATGGTAATGGTGATAGCCTGGAATAACAATTTGTTGATGATGTTGTAATCGTTGTAAAAATACATCAACAGAAAAGTTAAGTTTACGTTGCTTGATACTGCCATGTTCCCCCAATAAGGCGTCTATGGTTAATTCAATATCTGCCTGTGTGCTCCGTCGATCAATCCGCTGATCACCATTAAGTAGTGCCACCGCTTCTGCAATGTAATTCTGAAAATGAGATAATTGCTTATGTTCAATCAATGCGTGCAACCAGGCATAGCTTAGTTGCCAGCGCTGATCCACTCGATGCATCAATTTTTCTAATGCCGCCTGATAATTACGCCAGCTACTCTCATCTAAACTTCTTTTTAGTTCGTCAGCTAATTGCTGCGCATATTTACTGCCTATAAACTGCAATCGCTCCCGACTGAGTTCTGCCACCAAATAAGTGGCTGCCTGGGCCAATTCAAGCTCTGAAAAAGCAATGGGGTTCTGCTTTAAAAAGGCTTGCAATGCCAATTTCACTTCCTCTTCTAACAAATGTGTGGCTTTGTGGCTGGCAAGAGTCGTATGCATCTGAGCTGCTGACTGCGCCCGCATTTGCCAATGACCAAGCTCCAAATCAGCTATTACCTCTTTATTTGCCCAGAAGATTTGAGCCAGTGCACGACTTGCTGGCGTATAGCGTAATAATTCGGCCGTTTGCAATGCGGGAATCAGGCTTTTTAAAATCAGTGCGCAATCATGGTCATGTATACCTTTTTCATAGCCTTCTTTATAGCGAGGGGCAGCGAAATCTCGAATCAATTGCTGTAATGCCTCCTCATCATTCAAAATAGCTTGCAAGCGGGTCATATCAAGATTATCCAGACCCGCTTCCGCTGCCTGTAAAATCAAATAGGCTAGATATTCCGCCCTATAAACCTCGGAAGTTTCAGATTCCAGGCTTATTTCCCAGTATTCTTTTAACTTAAGCAAGTCTGGATGATTCAGCGCTTCAAAATAATCCGTGCCAGTAATATGAAGATTCAGCTCACCATCGCGCGGAATAATAGTTAAATCAAGTTCTTGAGTATTCACACTAAACTTATGTCTAGGCCCCAATTTTATGACCTTGCCGCCGTCTTCATAGATATCTTGTTGATCGCGTAATGAGCGCAATGCCTGTTCTTTTATCGATTTAAAACGCGCGGCAATATCATCCGCTTTAACGGCATTATCCAGATCACGCAATTTTTCGATTAACTCGCTGATTTTTAGCACCAAGGCATCGGAAGCAAAATAGGTGTTTAGCTGATCCGCTTCTGTAAATCGCTGGCAACGCCTTTCTATATTAACCAGCATACGTTGGGCAGCATCATTAAGTGTTTGAGCTTTACGTTGCATGGTATCTAGCAACTGCTGCTTATGCTGTTCGAAGGATTGGTAAATCTCTTCTCGCTTGCTCATGATGTCGTTTAAAAACTGATCATAATCACTAAATTGGCTTTCCAATTCTTCAAGCTGTACCAATAGTCGAGATAACTGCTCATCACAACGTTCTGGACTATTGGCCATTTCCAAAGCGTTGGTAATGCTTTGGGAAAACAATTTAAATTGCGCGCCAAATTGAGCAATGGCCTCTTCAGAGCCCATTTCTTTTTGTTTCAGTCTAGCGTGAGCTTTACTTTGATTCAGTTTTGAATAAACTTCTGAAATAGCATCCACAATACGCGTGCGAATGGTAGCATCACTGATTTTTAGTGTAGTCATCAACTCAGACAGTAAATCCAGACCTTTAGCCGTAGTCACTATTGCCTCTATAACGGGACTCAGTTCGGCATTAGATTTAGCTTTCTCTGTCTGCTGATTAAATGTCTCAATTTTCTGTTGGTATGGCTGTAATGCATTGTCCCCAGCCAGGAACTGTCCCGTTTGCTCACTGAGCTGTTCACTAGCCTGTTGTAATGCTTCATCTAATTCCGTAATACGCTGTAAATCAATATACCGGGTATCTTTAATGGTTGCCAAGTGACCACGTTGGTGTCGCAATTTATCCAGAGCAACAACATAATCTTCTGCCGTTTCCCAGCTATCGGGCTGTATAGAATGCAATAGCTGTTGCTGATTTTGCTCTGCTTCCTGCATGGTTTTAACTGATTGCTGGCGGATACTTTCGACTTTTTCAAATTCATCAATTACCAATTCGGCAGTACTGGCAATCTCTTTCAGCGAGACATCAATCCCTTGTGTCTGTGCATCATCTACCCAATAATGAGCATCCAGCATTTTTGCTGCCTGCTTACTTAAATCATCATATAACCTCGCTGACACGGACTGTTCATCAATCAATCGTCCAATACTATATAAATCGGCAATACCGCGAACTAAAGCGGCATTGCCAATACGGCCAAAAAATGACTGATTAACAGGCGCTTTACTTGCAAACTCCTGACTTTGATAAGGGGTTTTCCAGATTTGCATGGGATGAATTCGCGTTGCTTCCAGCTCGGCAGAAAATATGACGATGGTGCCATCATCCGATAAGGCATGGCCGTGTCCATAAATTGGGTTTTGTAAGGATTGCTCAATAACGTTATAGGCAAACAGACCAACTATGCCATGCTCTGGCTGGTAAAACACATAAAGAATATCTTCACCATTAGGCGAGTTGATTTTACGCCTAAACTTTAAGCCATCTGTTTCAGTATCAAAGGTTTTGTATTCCCCTGTTTGCAAATAATAACCACCAGGAAAAATAATCCCTTGGTCTTCTGGCAATTGAACACAGGACTCACCCAATGCATCTAACCGTAACACGACTTGCGTCAGGCTATTAAAAATCAGATAACGCCATTGCTGTTCCCGATAGGGCAGAATTTTAAGCAGAATTAAATTGCCGACTTTAGCATAAGCGATGCTGGCATCATCCAGTGACTGTGTTTGATCTTCAACCTCTTCTTGATAAATACCCAGACCATCATCAGTATTGTCTTCCACCTTAATGGTTAAATCACCGTTAATCGTTTCAACAAATACCGTATCCAATATATTAACATGAGGGTGGCGACCATTAACCGCATCATCTCGAGTAGTTTCTTGCCACTCAAAATCAAAGGCGGGAGGTAATTGAATATCCCTTTCGCCACGATTATCTATATATTCAATTTTGTTACCATCCGCTGAAATTGACCAACGGAAAACTCGAATATCTTCTAATCGTTCACCAATTTGAAAGCCTGCTAATAACTTACCATTTTTAGCTGTTAGTTCAACTAACTGGGTCTGCTTGTAATAGCGATACAATTCTGCAAAATCATTTTGAAAAGAACTATTTTCAAGAAAGCTTTTTGCAAGAGGCTGTTGTTCCATCTCATACTGAACATCACCATCACTGTTTTCAATGCTTAACTTATATAAAGAGAACACATCCTCAATACGCGTTTCTTTCTTTAGCCCGATATAAACGTTATAACCAAATAATAACTGATCCCCCACCTGCACAATATCACGTGCCACACAGTTGTTTTCTGTGCGCACTCTAACGCGTGCAGCAACGGCCATTTCAGAACTGCCAAATTCAGCTAAACGCGCCTTATTTAAAGTCTGTGTTTGATGCTTAAGTTTTTTACCTTGCTCCAATAGGCGTTTACGAATAACCTCATACGCGCCACCTTCAGCTACGGCTTGATCGACCAGATTACTTTCTTGTTGTTCAGTCATTGCATTTACCTATACACATCATCAGGCACTCATTTATTGTGGATTTATTTAATTATAGCTATACAAACCAGGCTTGGAAGACAATATTGATTTTGGTTTGTATAAATTGGGAATATATAAACTCAGCTTATTTAGTAGCATTTACTTTCAGCAATTTACTGTTAATACAATCGTCAAAGCTGTTTAATTAAGACAAAAAGACTTAAAGACATATTAGGACGAGAGGCTTTAGCCTAACCTGAAACACCCGAGGCTGAAGCCTCAGTTCCTAAGTCAACAACAGCACCAAGGGTTAGGGTTATTATTTAACGCCTTGCTTAACCTTCTCCCAATCCAGTTCAAACGCAACGATCTGTCTCGGTTCATCTGCCGCGGCCACTCTTTTAATTCTATCCTCTGTTAAAGGATGAGTTCTGAAGATTTCTGGAATATCACCTGTAACAGAATCAAGTTGTTTAATTTTATTAAAAAATGAGGCCATATGCTGGGGAGAAATACCTGCAGCCTGCATTATTTTTATTCCGCCATCATCCGCATGCTCTTCCTGACTTCTATCAAAAGAAAGACTATCAAGCTGAGAACTTAATTCGATTAATTGTGATAAGGCCGAAACATCGCCAAAAACAATACCAATTAAAATCCCTAACCCTGCCTGTCTAAGCAATTTCCTCATTCCGTGGCGCTCTAAAACATGCGTTATTTCATGGCACAGAACAGCGGCCACTTCTTCAGCTTGTTCTGCGCTTTTAATCAAGCCTGATGTGACAACAATATACCCCCCAGGGAATGCAAAAGCATTTACCATGTCTGCATCAATGACAATCAATTCATAACTTATATCCGAGCCATCAAATTCATCAATACGCTTAACAAGCATATCCATTGCCGAATTGACCTGCGCATTGTCGATTACCACTTTTCCTGTTTGATAATTTTCAAAGGCAAAAGAACCGATTTTCTTTTCCCATTCATAAGGGATTAATTTAGCCGCCACAGGGACTGAGTAACTGTAGATAAAATAACTGGAGAAGAAAAACACCATAATATAAGTCATATATAACGGTACTCGGTGTTTTTCACTTTTAGCCTGCTGCCGTTGTTTGTTTTGCAAGGTGTGCAATTGACTCTGCATTTCCGGCAACAAGTGACAAGCTAACAAAGTATCAAATATAGCTGGATCATGACACAGCAATGAACATTTCACTTTTGCTTCATTATTCCAGCTGATTTGCAGTGTGGTTTCTGGGTCTCCAATTAAATCCAGTGTCGCCTTGGCTAAAGAAATATTTTCTCTATTCCCTTCACTATCATCAAACTCAATAATGCCATGAGTTGAGACAGTGATACTCCCACTGTATTTTTCACGACCTAAATAATACAGCCCCTTATAATTTTGTTCTAAGCTCATAAAGTAATTTGTATTTACCTAGTTGGGATAAATTGACGAATCCATGACCCAAAGCCAGGGGAATTACGTGTCTGAATATAGACATCACCAGGGCCTTGAAATCGACAAACCAGCCCTTCTCCACTGGTAAAACTTGAGACCCAGCCTTTAGAGGCTTTTTCAATTTTATAATTGGCATTTGCACTCCAGGCAACCATATGACTATTATCAATAATCGTGGTTTCACCAGGTGCTATAGAGATTTTATGAATTCCCCCATAGGTACTGATAGCAATTTTGCCTTTACCTGAAACACGCATCACAAAAAAACCTTCGCCTGAAAATAAGCCTTTGGTCAGGTTTTGTGCTTTAGTCGAAATTTCTATTGATTCTTCGGCAGCCAGAAAACCATCTTTTTGCAAGATGTATTCTTCAGAGCCATCTAATTCCAGAATTGCAATCTCTCCCGGATAAGCAGAAGCCATTAAAACATCGCCCTGACCTCTGGAAGCAGTTAATGTTTGGAAAAACAATGTCTCACCTGTCAATAATTTACGGGTCAAGCCACCCAGTAGACCTCGTTCCATTTTTGAATCAACATCCACTGTTTCTGACATGGTAATCATTGCCCCTGATTCTGCCTTAATAGCCTCACCTTCATCAAGAGACACTTCCAAGGTAGAAAAAGCACCAGGGTAAATAATGTTAAACTTCATAAAACCACCTGTATTTTAGTTTCCAGTTATCTTTAAATAACATGAAAGTTCAGTGTAGTATATCTTCCATATAAAACAATAAGACTGTACTCCATCTCAATTAAGTCCTATATATTCCTTAAAAAATATGTATTTAAGATAGGCGACATAACTACTTATTAAAAAATCAAAAAACCGAAGAGATTTAAAATGACACAGACAGCATTAGTCACAGGCAGTAACCGTGGTATTGGTCTTGAACTTTGCAAGCAGTTAAAACAAGATGGTTTTCAGGTGCTTGCCACTTGCCGACATGGCTCAACAGCATTAGATGCTCTTGGCGTTGAAATAATTGAAAATATCGACGTCAGTAATCAAAAAAGTTTATTAAATCTGGCTGATAATTTATCTGGCCGCCGTATTGATTGGCTGATTAATAATGCAGGTATTGCTGATGGTATTGCTATAGATCACTTGAACGAACAAAGTATTGCCAGTTGTAAACAAATGTTTGAAATCAATAGTCTCGGCCCCTTACTAACAACTCAAGCATTGCTAAATAATCTGGGGAAAGGGAGTAAAGTAGGAATTATCACCAGCCGCATGGGATCAATAGAAGACAATGATTCTGGTGGTAGTTATGGTTACCGTATGTCAAAAGCAGCCGTGAACGCGGCTGGAAAATCTCTGGCTATTGATCTAAAACCAAAAGACATTGCCGTTGCAATTTTACATCCTGGCTGGGTAAAAACAGATATGACAGGACACAGAGGTTTAATTGATTCTCATCAGTCGGCAGCAGGACTGATTGCACGTATGAAACACCTGAATATTGAAAATACTGGCAGTTTTTGGCATATGAATGGCGAGTCACTGCCTTGGTAAGGCTTAACTAGTACGATAACATTGAAATATACAAGGACAGTAAATTATTCACAATTCGGGACCTGCCCCTGCTTTTTAATTTAACTTAATATGACTATGCACAAACCACAGGTTGCTTCCATTCTGTCTCTCAAAACACGGCATGAATACATCCGTGTAGCCTTGGCGACATCAGCTAAAGAAAGCCTTGTTGTTTTTTAGTCGTGTTTCCTTTTCTTTAAGTGGCGATAGGGTTTTAATATTGCCCCTGTAGAATTAACACCCGCGATAGAACATTCAATGGAAGCTCGCAACCCATCCATTAAACTGATTTCTGCTGAACCTGCAATATAATCACTTATACTATCTGTCAAAAAATCAATTATTTCAGCCGAATTATAAATGCCCGCTAAAGTACCTAGAGCGATAAGGTCATTTCTATTTGGAAAGGCTTTACTCTTATTCATTTTAAGAGCCATATGATCATCAATGCTTTCATAGATGAGGGTGTGGGTAATATCATACGGGGGAGATAAAACAATATTCTTATCGCCTAAGGTATATTGCAAAGCAAAGTTTTTAAGGTGCGCATCGCCATTGCCAATAAGACAATTAAACACGATCAATTTATAGGCTTTTTCTACTTGGGCTATAGATCCCGTATATAAGCGAACGGCTTTAAGCAGTGCCTCATAACTCGAATTATATTTTTCATCTCCCTGCTTCCCCATCAATGTCGCAAAATCTTCAAAAGCCAAGCGTTTATTATCAGCCTTATCAAATCGCTCAATAACATAATGCTCAAGGTTTTCTGATAAATAGGTTTTAGGCGGAACTAACTGGCAATACCTTGCGGCTTCCATACAAACAAATTCATTCACCGTTAGCAATGGAAATTCATCATCATAAGTTTTCACAATAAGATCTTGTTGCTGAATGGCCAGACGGCTGTCGCCTTCAGTTTTAAGCATCACTTTAGGCTGAACCCCGGACAAAACCCCGCGCAAATAATATTTCTCCAATAACTGAGGAAATAACTTTTCTGCTGATTGCCAGGATAATATGTCATTCAATGTTATTTGCTCAACCTCAGGCAAACTCAATCCCGCATCGAAATCTAAAGCACCAATGCCATTAGCTCCCTGCAATGCCAAAAAATACATATCATTAATTTTTCCATATCGAGCGAGTTTCTCAGAAATATAACGACGCACAAAACCTTCTGGTAAATTTTGGCTAAAAATAGGATGAACAACACCATGATGATAAGCATCCGTTCTAACTTTCATGGTTAAAGACACAGGAAACTTCTGCTGAGTATATTGAAATGAGTAATGAGACCCATGCGTCAGAATGCCAAGCTCCTTCACTTGTTCATTTTGATTATATTGAACAGATAATTGTTTAACAACAGGGGGCAAAGAGAGCTTAGTCATCATCAAACAGCTCTCTCAAAGTATCAAAATCAGTTTGTTGCGGCTCTTCTGTTTCAATGCTTAATACATAGCCAAGAGAGCTTAAGTAACTCTCATAGATTTTTAAAGATCCTGTATAACGCCCCGTTTCAATTTTAGAAATAACCGAATGATCAACACCAATACGCTTACCTGCTTCAGTTTGAGAAAGCTTACTTTCTTTACGGGTAGCCTTAAGTTTAAGTCCTATCCTTTCTCTGTATAGCATATTTATCACCCTCTTATGTGCCCATATAACCACAATAAAAGATAAATATCAATTTTGTGCCTATATACACACAATAAATGGATAGATTTTTATCGTGAAGGACATTAAATAACGGGGTATAGAGCCAGATCTCTATATTATGTAAGCACAGAAGCGTCATACCGCCTTCCTAGCAATTTTTATAAAGACCTCTTCATTTCTTGATGTTAGATAAATTATCACTTATGCTTAGACACTAAGAGAATTAGGCTAAAAGCATTATTATTTTCAATAATTTAATATGGATTAAATTTATTTTTCAAAATGACACACACAAAGCAGGTAGAAAGTTTATTTGGTTCAGATGTTGAAAAGTATTTTATCAACAAACAAATTGGTGGAAATTCCAACCAAAAGGGATCACGCTATGAAGATTTTTTTTCTGTTATGCAATTGGCCCAATTATTTCAACTGTTAACGAATGATGACAAGGATGATATTGAAATTTATGCACAAGCCGAAGCATTTGTTGATGATTTACTTGTTAAGTTCCAAAAACATAATGCTCAACATCATTTTCAGTTAAAAACTTCCCCAACAGTAAGCTGGGGAACTGGTCTTAAATCTATTAGTGATGACTTTTATAAACAAAAAGTACTGAATGATAGTTTGGGAGTTGATAAAACACGTGCAGTTTTAGTTTGTTCCGATAAAGAAAAAGCAGCTCGTCTTCAAAAAAACACACCAGATAACATTGCTGATTTTTCCGAAATTATATTTTTTCCAGAAGTGGAAACAATCAATCATTTGATATTGATTGATGATAAATTCAAGACTCTCATTGGTCGTATTTGTTTCTCTAATGACATTGATAAACTAGAAGCCTTAGCTATGCTTATTTTTGTGCAGTGGGTTGATAAGAAGACAACAATATATTCAGTTAAAGAATTATTATCTAGCCTTGAAAAAAGCTTTCCAAATTATTTGGCTAGATCAAATGTTGCTGAAAACTTACTTCCTGAAGTTGAACGTATTTTTTCAACGATTACAAATTTCAGCTTTAAAATTGAAAAAGGTTATTTTAGCTGGCAATATCATGATTTTGATTCAGGAACCATTCCCTATTCAGTTGACTCCAAAGAATTCATTGCCTTTCAACTCGAGATAACATCAAAATGTCCTAAACAGTTTGATGAATTAGAAGGTATTTTATTATGAGCAGACACTTTTCAGAATATACCAGTGATATAGGACTGTCTAACCTTGCTAGGCTAGCTGATTCTTCCACAAATGCTGAGGACTATTCCAATAGTTTATATTTACTAGGTAAAGAGTTGGGTATTGTTTTAGCTGAACAAATATCCGATAAAAATATAAAACTCTGTGTTGCTTGCACTGTAGAAGATGCTGATTTTTTAGCTAAAGGTATTATTGAATCCTTAAGTGTTTTATCTTCTGATATATCCTTGGCCTGTTTCTGGAATCAGCGACAACAAGCATTATCTATCGCACCTATCATTAAAAAATACTGTGAACCAGCTGTAAAAAACGCCAATGTACTGGTCATTGTAAAATCAATTATCTCAGGTGCATGCGTTGTTAAAACTAACTTAAC
>Ga0209707_1000701_pt1 | contig 19692 bp, 17 predicted proteins | sample EN4Hudsemesocosm_FD_184630 | JGI IMG/M metagenome (GOLD analysis project Ga0209707, IMG submission 184630) | Methane-oxidizing microbial communities from mesocosms in the Hudson Canyon - EN4B Hudson Canyon (SPAdes) (version 2) | ecosystem: Environmental > Aquatic > Marine > Cold seeps | place... | reverse complement strand
GGGGCTTGAACCGGTGGACCTGGGGGTACTTCAACAATTTTGACATTGCCTCCCCAGCGCTGGCCAATTTCTTGCAATGGGTCGCGTGTAGAGCTCGCAATCTCATGACTTTTACGATCACGTACTGTTTTCTCAGTTAGATTAACTTGAATATCAGCAACCTCAGCACCTTCACGTAGATAGTACTGCCTCACCAAACCATTAAAATTAATCGGGGCTGCCGTGCCAACATAGACCTGATAATCAGTCACTTCTGGCACAGTTCCAATATAAGCACCTAATTCTCTTAATAGCCCTGCTGTACGCTCTAAACTCGCACCTTCAGGCATGTCAACGACAACTTGGAATTCAGACTTATTATCAAACGGTAGCATTTTCAACACGACCAATTTAACCATTCCTAAACCGACTGATCCTGCAATCAAAGCAATCATGACAAACAATAGTATCCAACGCCAAAAACGGCCGGCCTGATTGATTACAAACAAACCTATTGTATTGTGGAAGAATCGATAAGTTAGATTATCTGTTTGAACCGTTTGTGAAACAGAAAGCTTACTGTCATGGCGTTGTTTAGCAAACATCTTCAATACCATCCAAGGTGTCAAAATATATGCAACAAGTAAAGATAACAACATACCAATACTGGCATTAATAGGAATTGGGCTCATATAAGGTCCCATCAAACCCGTAACAAATGCCATCGGCAATAAGGCTGCAATAACAGCAAACGTAGCAAGAATAGTCGGACCACCCACTTCATCCACAGCAAGAGGAATAATCTCTCGCAAAGGTTTCCCTCCCGCCTGATGATGGCGATGAATATTCTCCACCACAACAATGGCATCATCAACCAAAATACCAATAGAAAATATCAAGGCAAATAGTGAGACTCGATTAAGTGTGAATCCCCATGCCCATGAGGCAAATAACATCAACATTAAGGTAACAACAACAGCGACACCAACTATGATTGCCTCACGCCATCCCAGTGCTAACAACACTAAGAAAACCACTGCAATCGTTACAAAGACCAATTTTTTGATTAAAGTTTGAGCTTTATCATCAGCAGTTTTACCGTAATTCCTAGTAACAGTAACTTCAACACCTTCCGGTACAACTATTCCCTTTAGATCATCAAATCGGGCAATAACTGCATTAGCAGTATCAACCGCATTCATACCCGGCTGTTTTGCAATAGCGATGGTCACTGCAGGGAATTCACCTTGAGCAGTAATACCTTTTGATACCGCTGCGGGTCCTGTTCCAAACCATGCATATCGGCTTGCTTGATCTGCTCCACTAAGAATAGTTGCCACATCTCGTAAATAAACAGGGGTATTATTTTTCACTCCAATGACTAGCGATGAGATTTCTTCTATGGTTGTTAAAAAGACCCCGGCTTGCACGGTTGATTGCTGGTCTTGCTTAACTAATATCCCTGACTCTGCAGAGCTATTGGCAGCTAATAAGGCTTGTTTTAAATCTGCTAAGTCAATGTCATAGCCAGCTAAACGTTGTGGATCGAGTTGAATTCTCACCACATTATCAGGACCGCCTAATGTGTAGATATCTCGTGTTCCTGGCACACGTTTTAATTCAGCTTCAACAGCATGAGCGACCTTTTGCAGTTCATGTGCACCACGTTCAGGATCTGCTGTCCATAAGGTCAAGCTAACAATGGGCACATCATCAATGCCCTTAGGTTTGATAATAGGTTGGGCAACACCAAGTTGTGTTGGTAACCAATCACTGTTGGAATAAATCTTATTATATAAACGAACTATTGCCTCAGTTCTTGGTTCACCCACTTCAAATTGGGCTGTGAGAATTGACATGCCGGGCTTAGACACAGAATAAACATGCTCTAAGCCTGTAATCTCAGAAATAATTTGTTCTGCTGGCGTAGAGATAAGCCGCTCTACCTCACCTGCCGAAGCGCCAGGGTAAGCAATAAAAATATTAGCAAACGTGACATCGATTTGTGGCTCTTCTTCACGAGGGGTAACTAAGACAGCAAATAAACCTAATAACAGACCAATCAAAGCTAATAGAGGCGTTATTTCAGACTCTTGAAACTTCTTGGCAATTCTTCCTGAAATGCCTAATTTTTCTGTACTCATAAGTCAGACCTAAAGCTATTTAACTGTAATGATCTTGCCGCCTCTAAAGGGTCTAAAGCCACTTTTTCGCCCTCAGATAAACCAGCTAAAACTTCTCGATAACCATCTCCTAATGTACGACCTAAACGTACCTGTCGGAATATAAAGCTGCGACTCTCATCTTCAACATATACGCCTGCAACTTCACTTCTTTGCACAATGGTTGACTGTGGAACCACCCTAATAGCCTCGTCACCTACAGAAAACTGCATTTTGCCAAACATGCCTGGATAGACACTTTCAATATTCTCAGGCAAATCAACTCGCACTTGGAAGCTATGACTTCTAACATCTGCTTGAGGGATCACTGTTAGCTTTGTTCCGACAATTTCACGTCCGTCCGTTAATTGTAATTTTGGCTTATCTGCAGACTTAATAGCGGTTAATAAATATTGAGGAATATTCACGACAGCACGTAAATTATTTAATGACACACCTGTCATTAAGTGTTGTCCAGGACTCGCCATTTCACCCAATTCAATTAAGCGTTCCGTTACCACGCCGCTATAAGGAGCAACAATTGTTGTGTAGGATAATTGAACTTTTGCTTCATCTAACTGCGCTTGGCGTGCTTTCATCTGAGCTTGAAGTGCTTGCACTCTGGCATTAGCAGCACTTTGATCTGCATTCGATTTATCTAGTGCTGACTGTGAAAGTAGTTTACGTTTAAAAAGATTCTTAACACGTTTAGATTCTGCCTCTGCTTCTTTTTGACGAGCGATGGCTTCTCTACTTTGTGCTCTATCAGCCGATAAATTTGCTTGAATTTGTGCGACCCTTGCTTGGAATTCTTCATCACGAAATTTCATAATGACAGAACCTTTAGGCACGACATCATTAACATCAAAGTTCAGCTCAATAACTTCAGCTGCAATACGTGATGACACTGTTGAATGATGAATAGCCTCGATAACCGTATCAAACACCTCAACTTGAGGAAAAGACTTATCTTCCACTGCGATGACAGCTACATGTGTATCCGCGATACTTGGCGTAAAACTTGTCAAGAATAAGCTTGTTAACAAGCCTAAAATAAACGTCCGAATAGTGTGTTGCTTCATAGCACAAGCCTTGATTCTATTTAATTATGTCTACTGTGCATCAACTACTGTATTGATGCAATAAGACTATATATTAGCAAATACTAATTAACTAGCCAATGTTTTACACAACTTTAACATTTATCCATTTTATCTCGGTGTATCATGTCATCATGTTATTCATGAATAACTCATAATACAAAGGAGATAATCAGGATGAAATCACCACTAACTTTACTGACACTTTCGATGCTTGTCGCTCTGCCTGCTCTAGCAAGTGAGAGTGAGCAACGGACGACTCTAGAAGATCAAAGTTCTGTTGCCGTCACTATTTATAATGAAAATCTTGCTTTAATAAAAGATCAGCGACAAATCACCTTAGATAAAGGTTTAAATAAATTAGCTTTTCGTGGTGTCAGTGCCAGAATGCGCCCAGAAACAGCTTTGCTACGTAGTTTGAATAACAATAATCAACTGCATGTCTTGGAACAAAACTTTGATTTTGACTTATTAACACCACAAAAATTGCTTGAGAAATATACCGGCAAGCAAGTACGCCTAGTGAGAACAAACACTGCAACGGGAGAGAAAACGACTGAAACAGCTACTGTGCTGAGTACCAATAGTGGTGTCGTTGTTAAAATTGGTGATCAAATCATGACCAATCCTCAAGGCGAGTATATTTTTGACAATGTGCCTAGTAATTTGCGAGATAAACCGACACTAGTCACCCAGTTAACGAGTTCCAGTGATCAAGCTCAAACTGTTGAGCTAGGTTATCTTACAGGTGGTTTATCATGGAAAGCAGACTATGTTGCCGAACTTAATAGTGATGATACTAAATTAGACTTAACGGGTTGGGTCACGCTTAATAATCAAAGTGGTACAGCTTATAATAATGCCAAACTGCAACTTGTTGCTGGCGATGTAAATCAAGTTCAATCTCGCTTAGTAGGTAGAGCTGCACCTCGTATGTCAATGAAAATGGAGACAATGAAAGACGATGAAATGGCTGAAGAAAGTCTATTTGAATATCATCTGTACAGCCTAAACCGTCAAACCACATTAGAAAACAAGCAGATTAAACAGGTCTCTCTACTTTCAGCTAACTCTGTGCCTGTAACAAAACAATTTCTATTACATGGTAATGATTACTACTACAGCAGTAGCTATGGTGAACTAGGGCAAAAAATGAAAGTCGGTGTTTTTGTTGAGTTTGATAATAGTGAAAAGGCACATTTAGGCATGCCTCTTCCTAAAGGCATTGTCCGCGTCTATAAAAATGATAGTAAAGGCAATGCCCAATTTGTCGGTGAGGATAGTATCGACCACACACCTAAAAATGAAGATGTGCGACTAAAACTTGGTGATGCATTTGATATCACAGCAGATAAAAAACAAACTGATTTTAAAAAGGCTCATCACTATAAACCGCACAATGTTGCCTATGAAAGCGCTTATGAAATAGAGTTGAAAAATGCCAAATCGGAGGCCGTAACCGTAACTGTTAGAGAACCTGTACCAGGTGAATGGAAAGTACTCAAAGAGAACCATCCTCATACAAAAACAGCCTCAGGTACGGCAGAATGGCAAGTCACTATTCCAGCTGAAAGTAAGACCACTTTAAATTATCGTGTTTTAGTCCAATATTAAAAACAAAAAGGTCCTCTTTATGACAAGGCATTCAATAAAAGTACTGGGATACCCACTTAATCGTTAGGATTTTAAGTGTATATCGGCATTAATTTTTTTATCTTGTGGCATAAACATTGCTCTTACCTTATTGCTTTTTAATGTATCAATATAAGGAAATAAAAATGATATCTTCAACAAGTTTTTCTACTGAATCAATGAATCTGCTACAAGCTCGTGGATTATCAGACACTCAGATCACCGACTTTGCTTCATTATTAGAAGAAGCACACGAACAACGAGATAATAATATTTCTGCCAAAGAAGTATTAAGCAATATGTCGAAAAGTGAATTACAGTTATTGCAAACCGCCACATCACTTGCCGGCCCGATCAATGTTAATTCACTAAGCAAAGAAGGTGCAATCAATTTATTGGCTCAACCAGATAATACGGGACTGGTTGATCTGAATAATGATGGTATTGTTGAAGTAGGAGCCGCAAGAAATATGGTGTTCCCACCAGTGAACGCTCCTGCTCATGTAAAAGATGCGTGGGATAAAGCAACGGAAGGTCTAAGTTTTGAAGATAAGATGATTCTTGAACTTAACCTGCATATTTCAATATATGGTGTAGAAATTAATGGAATGCCCACTAAAAAACCGCCGACTCCTGAACAACAGTGGAGTTCTGAAAACTTGATAGAATGGTTTGCAACACTGAGAAGTGGTTTAGAACGCTCTGTCCAAGATGAAGGCTGGACAGAACATAATAAAGTCACGCGAGACGTTTATGATAAGTTTGAATCATTTCTAAGTTATTAAGCTGTAAAAGAAATAATCCCCGTAAAGATACAAATCACTACGGGGATTATTTCAACACCTTTGTCGAGTAACTTGTCATAATGACGGTCTTTTTTATTACATATGCACGTGGTCTTACTTATCCAGAATTCAGTTTACTTAGTTAGTGCAGCTAATAGCTCATTATTTTGTGGTTGCGCGACTGCTTTGATATATTTTTTATTTACATAACCTAATTGACCATCATTCACTTTAACTTGTACCCATGGAGCATATTCATGATTCATGATCGCTAATTTATCTTGTTGATCTAACACTGTTTCAGCAGTAAACCGTGTTCCTGGCCCAGAGCGAAGATATAAGTTTTCTACAACAATAGAATAAGTATCGTTGTCATCTTTAACTACTTCATTTTGTTCTAGGCTATGTGCTGCCACTTGGATATGTTCAGACCCATCTTGTTGTAATGAATCTTTTGCATCTCCATCCCAAGTTGATAGTAGGCGTCTAAATAAGTCATCTTCTACATGCACCATTTGCTCAGGGGTCATATTCTCCATAGCAGAATAAATCCCCATAACAATACCAATGGGTGATAGAGGAACACTGCCTGCTTGGCTTTTTGCAACGTGATTCCCTTCCCATAACAGTTCATTACTTTTAGCTCTAACTAACTTCATTTGAACACCAATTGAAGCTTGTGAATAAAAGCCTAAATGATTACTACTATAATCAATAACTTCGCCTATCAATAAAGCATCACATTTCAGTGCTAAAGCTATTGCAGGATAATTTGAACTCTCACTGCCTAAATCCGCTACTACTTCGTTTACCTTATCAAGTTCGACATCGCGATATGAATGAGGGGCAAGATGTGAATATAAATTCCATCTCATTTGCTCCAACATCTCATCATCAAGTTCTATTAAATTATGATTATTTATGGCTGTTTGATGAGTTTTCGAAGCTTGTCCAAGAGGATTATGAACAACGTGCGGTTGTTTCTGTGACATTTGTCCCGTCACATCTTTCAATGGCATGATCGCAATACATTGTGGCGGTGAGGTTTTAAAACCATCTGCAAGCTTAAAATAAACAGGATTAAATGCTGTCTTATTAGCATTCTCTTCCGCTGATCCATTATCATTAATATAAGTAGGTGAGAGTGAAGCACAGCCAGTTATTAGAAATAACATGGCGGGGAAACTTAATAAAAAATTGAAACGAGCATTCATAGTACGATATCCTTATGTTTTGTATAGAGTATACCTATAACATCCATTAACTTTTCCACCTTAGTCCAACAGTGTGAGCCACTTCATACATTTATTTATTATGGCTAATCTCAACACTAATATTTATACCCCCACCTACTTTTTAATTAGGCTGGTTAGCTAATTTTTTTGCCTCTTCTAATAACGCTGATATTTCTGGATCATCAGACATTAAACCCAATGCTTTTTCATAAGCATCAACAGCCTCAACATGATAGCCAAGATTAGTATAAGACCGACCTAACATCATCCAACCTTGGATATTATCGGGGTCTGCCTCTAACTTCGCTTTTAGTCTCATCACCATTGCGCCCACATCGATAGTCTGACCATTGGGAGCCTGCATTTTTTTCTCAATCACCTTACTTGCAGAACTTGGTTCTTTCGTTGCTGATTGAGCTTTTAATGCTCTATCTAATGCTTGCTGAATATCGCTGTCACCCGGCAACAATGCATCTGCTTTTTTATAGGCAGCAAGAGCATCATCAAATTGTTCGTAGTGCATATAGGTTAAACCCATCATCATCCAACCTTGAATGTCGTCAGGATTAGCTTCTAATCTTTGTTTTAAGCTTTCAAATAGAGAGGAAATATCAGATACTTTTTTACTTTTATCCTTATTTGTGGCAACTGAAGTTTCTGACGTCTTAACCGTATCAGTCATGCCTATAAGTGTTGGGCTACCTAATGAATAATAAAGAGTAATGACCGTCATTGGCACTAGTAAAACTAGAATACTGGTCATGATATATGCCGTTCCAGAATCAGTAAGCTCTCCTTCTGTTGTCACACCAAGGTCACCATAAAGTGTTTTTTCTAAATCACCGTATGCTTGCTCATAGTCTTGTACGCTAATAAGTCCCTGTTCTCTGTCCTCTTTTAGTTTTTTAAGTTGCTCTTGAGCAATTTGAACATTTTGCTCCCGTCGATTTTCAGACTGGGCTTTCGCCGTGCGTAGTAATGGCAATAAAATAATAGCCAAGGCAATAACAATCATTAAAGCAATAACAAACCAAAGCATTATTTTTCTCCATCATCTAATAGATGTTTCATTTGTGAGTGCTGCTCATCTGTGAGTGACTCTTCTGTAAGTTGTTTTCTTTTTTTCAAAGTAACGATCAGAACTGTTAAACCTATTAACAACAAAATAAATGGCCCAAACCATAGTAAAGCAGTACTCGATTTAACGGGCGGCCGATAAAGTACAAAATCGCCATATCGCTGTGTCATATAATCCACAATCTGTTGGTGAGATTGACCACTCGTCACCATTTCATAAGTTTGTTGGCGTAAGTCTCTAGCTAGTCCAGCATTTGATGCTGATAAGTTTTGATTTTGACAAACTAGACAACGTAACTCATCAATCATTTGTTTATACAATTGTTCATGTTCAGCTTTTTCAAACTGATAAATTTCGATAGCAGCATGCAACTGAACTGAAAAAAACATCAAAAATAATAAGACAATCCATTTTTTCATCATGATGCCTCCTGCTGAAGCTGGACAATCAATGGCAAGATCGTCTCTTTAATATCCCGTTGATATACAGGCCCAATATTTTTATAACGAATAATACCCTGCTTATCGACAACAAATGTTTCAGGCACACCATAAACGCCCCAATCAATACCAGTACGCCCATCGCTATCTACTGCCACACTGACATAAGGGTTACCTAGTTCTTCTAGCCACTGCTTCGCTTGATCAGAACCATCTTTATAATTCAAGCCTATAATTTCAATCTGATGATTTTTCACTAATCGATTAATCACTTGATGCTCTGCTCGACAAGCCCTGCACCATGATGCCCAAACATTAAGCAACCACACCTTGCCTTTCATATCCTCTGAGCTAATGCTCTCAGTGCTGGCATACAATTTTGGCAAATTAAAACTAGGCGCTGCCTTTCCGATATAAGGTGAAGGTACCTCTCTTGGATCTAAGGTCAAACCCACACCGAGTAAAATCACCAGCAGGAAAAACAAAATTAATGGCAGACTATTTTTCATTAAACTGCCTCAATATTTGTTTTTGTACGGCGGCGATAACGTTTATCCATTGCGGCTAATAAACCACCAAAAGACATGATCAATGCGCCCAGCCAAATCCAACGTACAAAGGGTTTATGATAAATTCGTAAACTCCAACTACCACCACCCAAAGGTTCACCCAAAGCAACAAATAAATCTCTGAATAATCCTGCATCAATAGCTGCTTCAGTCATAGGCATTGATGATTGACTATAGGTACGTTTCTCAGGATGCAGTAAAACAAGGTGCTGACCAGCTTCACTCGCCTCGACAAGGCCTTGGTAGGCAATATAATTATCTCGACTAACTTCTTTCACACCAATCAATTTAAATTGGAAATCTCCAACTTGATAAAATTCACCAGGAGCCAGACGTACATCTTTTTCATGGCTATAAACAGAGGTTAAAGTAATGCCTGTTACGGTAACAGCCATACCAAGATGGGCAATCACAGCTCCCCATGTTGAAAGCGGCAGTTTGAATGGAGAGGTATTTGAATTAAGCAGCCACAACAATGCTGTCAACGCGACCCAACTCGCCATGATCAAACCGATAAAGGTTAAACCGTGCTGTTCAGGAGCAAACAATAAAGGCAATAACACTGCAATAACGAGTGAAACTGCAAAAGGAATAACAGCCTTACGGCTTAAGCGTGAAACAGTGTCCTTTTTCCAACGAAGGAAAAATCCTAAACCCATTGCAAAATAGAGTGGCACAGCAAGCCATAACATTACTTGGTTAAAGTATGGAGGACCAACAGAAATCTTACCTACGCCCAATGCATCTAAAACCAGTGGATAGAGTGTTCCTAGTAAAACGGTTCCTGCCATGGTGGCGAGAATAACGTTATTAAGTAATAAACCCGTTTCACGAGAGACTGTTGAGAACTGTCCTACGGACTTTAATGACGGTGCTCGCCATGCATATAACAATAACGAACCACCTACCACGACAATTAAGAACACTAAGATGAACACACCTCGAGCCGGATCGGTTGCAAAGGCATGCACTGATGTTAATACACCAGAACGGACTAAGAAGGTGCCTAATAAACTTAATGAAAAAGCAGAAATGGCTAGTAACACTGTCCATGATTTAAAGGCGGCACGTTTCTCAGTTACAGCAAGAGAATGAATCAAGGCTGTCCCCACTAACCAAGGCATTAGAGATGCATTTTCAACTGGATCCCAAAACCACCAGCCGCCCCAACCTAATTCATAATAAGCCCACCAGCTACCTAAAGCGATGCCTAAAGTCATAAAGACCCAAGCAATATTAGTCCATGGACGTACCCATCGTGCCCAGGCCGAATCCAACTTACCATCAATCATGGCTGCTATAGAAAATGCAAATGCAACAGAGAAGCCCACATAACCCATATATAGCATGGGTGGATGTATCGCTAAACCAAAATCTTGTAATAATGGATTAAGACTACGACCATCAATAGGGGCAGGAAATAAACGAACAAATGGGTTCGATGTGAACAACATGAACGAGATAAAACCAACACTCACCATACCCATCACACTGATGACTCGAGCAAGCATGATTTGGGGTATACCTTTACTAAAGATACTGACAACGACAGTCCAAGATGATAGTAATAATGCCCAAAGTAATAAAGAACCTTCATGTCCTCCCCACACACCAGAGATCTTATAAATTAATGGTAAGGCCGTGTTTGAAGTTGATGCCACATAACGAACAGAAAAATCATTAACAAGGAATGAGTATGTTAAACACGCATAGGCAATAGCAATAAAAAATAATTGGCCACGAGCCGCAGGCGTTGCTAAGTTAACCCAGCGAGTTTTACCTATCTGTGCACCTACCAATGGTACTAAGGATTGAATCACAGCTAATGTAAAAGCAATAATCAGTGCTGCTTGACCTATTTCAGCAATCATTCTTGTTCACCTTTCGCTTTTTCCAATGCATCACTTACTTCTGGTGGCATATAGTTTTCATCATGTTTCGCCAATACTTCAACGGCAGTAACTATGCCCTCTTGATTAAGTTGGCCACGAGCAATAATGCCCTGACCTTCTCGGAATAAATCAGGAAGAATGCCTTCATAACTTACCGTTATCACTTCATTATTATCTGTTAAGTCAAAAAATACCGTTAGGCTATCACTTTCTCTTCTCACACTGCCTTCAACCACTAAACCACCTAAACGAAAGTCCTGTTTTTCAGGTGCTTTGCCGGCTTTTATTTCTGTCGGAGAATAAAAAAACATCATATTTTCATTAAATGCTTTTAAAGCTAATGTCGTTGCGATGCTAATGCCAAGCAACATGAAAATAACCATCTTTAATCGTTGTTTTCGTCTAGGCGTCATCAGACATTACCTCATTAAGTTGCTGAAAATCGCTAGCACTTTGTAACATTTTTTTATGTCTCACAATGGGTCCTACAATATTGATAAATAGCACCACAAATGCCAGTGCATATGAGGTCCAGACATGAAAGGCATAACCGCCCATATATAAAAACTCACTCATGATCATTTTCCTTAATCACCTGCTTTAACCATTTACTATTAGGCTCTCTCTCAACCAGTTCAGCTCGAGTTCTGAGCAATAAAGAAATGGCATAAAACAGCTTAAAGGCAGTTGCCATCACTAACAGTGGCATTAACATTTCAATAGGCATACTGGGTTTATCGGTCAAGGTCACGCTTGAACCTTGATGCAAAGTATTCCACCACTCGACCGAGTAATGAATAATGGGAATATTAACAACGCCTATCAAAGTTAAAATAGATACTGCTCGAGATGCCGTACGTTTATCTTCAATAGCAGCATATAAACCAATCACACCCCAATATAAAAATAACAACAGTAATTCAGATGTTAAACGTGCATCCCAACTCCACCACGTTCCCCACATAGGTTTGCCCCATAAAGAACCAGTCACTAAGGCTAGAAAGGTAAAAGCAGCGCCGATAGGTGCACTGCTAATCAGTAATACTTCAGCTAGTTTGATTCGCCATACCAAAGCAATAAAGGCATATACTGCCATCACGATATAGACAAATAGTGACATCCAAGCTGCTGGTACATGAATATAAATAATTCGAAATGCATCGCCCTGCTGATAATCAGCTGGTGCAGTCACTAAACCGCCATATAGGCCAACTAAAAAAAGCACTGTGAACACGGCTATTAACCATGGTAAACATTTTCCAGAGAAACGATAAAACCATGCTGATGACGCCATGGTATGGATCCATTTCATCATTGTGAAACCCCTGTTTTGATAGCTGCAACAATTGCAAAAGGTGCCAGTGTTAAACTTAAAACACATAATGCAGCGAGCACATAAAATGGTCCGGCTGCCGACATCCCAATTGCTGTGGCATTAACGGCGCTAGTGCCAAAAATGAGGACTGGTACATATAAAGGCAGAACCAGTAAAGCGAGTAACATCCCATTTTGAGGGATCACTAGTGTTAATGTTGCCACTGTTGCTCCCACTAAAAGCAGAACAGGTGTACCAAGTAAAAGACTTACAATTAAAGTCACCTGAACATCAAAACTCATGCCCAGTGCTGATGCAATAAGAGGGGAAAGCAAGATTAATGGAAAGACATTAAGTAACCAATGCGCTAATAACTTAATCATCGTCAAAACGATTAAGGGCTGATTGGCCAATACCATTAACTCTAACGTGCCATCTTCATATTCAGCTCGAAACACATTACCTAATGACATTAAAATCGCCAACAATGCTGCTGCCCAAATAACACCTGGAGCAATAGCACTCAGTAATTGTGGCGAAGGACCAACACCTAAAGGGAACAATAAGCAGACTAAGACAAAAAACAGTATCGGATTAAGCGCTTCATGACGTTGCCGAAACGCAATTAAAAACTCTCTGCTGATTAGTAAATATAGGCTGTGAAAAGATGTCATTAGTTTTATAATTGCAGTGACTTAACGGTGATATTGTTGAATTTAACATCATGATGAGACGACATAACCACCATGCCATTATCAGCCACATGCTCTGCAATTAAATTTTCCAACAACTCGACCCCTGCTTTATCTAATGCCCCTTGAGGCTCGTCTAAAATCCATAATGAAGCCTGCTGAGTAATCAATCTGGATAAGGCTAATCTTCTTTTCATGCCAGCAGAAAATTGCCTAACGGGCGTATTAGCATATCCTTTTAAACCCACACGGTCTAAAATCTCATTAATATTTATCTCTGCTGATTTAGACAAACTTATTGATACCTGAATATTTTCTTTCGCAGTTAAACTATCATTAATGCCATTACGGTGACTCAACCAAACCATTTGCTGAGTATATTCTGCTGAAATAGAGGTGATAACTTCTTTGTTCCACATGACTTCTCCACCATCAGGAAGTCTCAGCCCTGACAGTATTTTCAATAATGTGCTTTTACCACAGCCATTCTTTCCTTCAACTAATAAAACCTCTTTTGAATTTACACTAAAATTCAATCCAGTAAAAAGTTGGCGATGACCGCGGGAACAATTTATATTTTTTACTTCTAAAATCATATCTTTCGTAAGAAATGTATCTCTATCTGTGCCATAATCAGCAATATCACGTGGGACAAATATACACTAAAACCCTAAATACGTGGTAAAATTTACCACACAAACTGTCGACTAGGTCTTAATTTTTGTTAAAAGAAAGTTCTCAACCAGCTTTATCTCTTGTCAATGCTCTTCGAAGGCAGTTACGTCCGCTCGTCAAACTTTTAATGAAAAGTGGTATTACCTTTCCATTTTTAGTCGACTTACTAAAAGAACTATTCGTTGAAGTCGCAGAAAAAGACTTCAAACTCGATAATAAAGAGCAAACTGATAGTCGAATTAACTTTCTAACAGGTATTCATCGCAAAGATGTCAAACGCCTTAGAAATGGCAACCTCAGTAAACATAGTATACCTGACTCTGTCTCTCTAGGAGCTCAATTAGTAGCTAGCTGGATTGGCACAGATCAGTTTCTAGACAGTAATAACAATCCTCTGCCATTACCACGCCTAATCAAGCAAGGTGGTGAACAATCATTTGAAGCATTGGTTACTTCTGTTAATAAAGATATTCGTTCTAGAGCGGTACTTGATGAGTGGCTGGATCTTGGTATTGTCACGCTAGATAAACAAGATAGAGTTTGCCTTAATACCAATGCATTTATACCTGAAAGAGGGTTTGATGAAAAGGCATGGTTCTTCGGGGAAAACATGCATGATCATATGGCTGCTGCAAGCCATAATATGCTTGGCAAACGCCCTCCATTCCTAGATCGTGCCGTTTTTTATGATCAACTTAGTCAGCGTTCAATTGATGAATTACGCCTAATTTCTGAACAAAGCGGAATGCGTTTACTTAGAAAATTAAACCGTCGAGCACTGGAACTCCAAGAATCAGATAAAACACAGTCAGATAATACTCAACGAATGCGGTTTGGTATCTACTTCTTCAATGAGCCAGATGATGAGCCAGATCAGTCAAAAGGAAATGACAATAATGATTAACCGGCCTCTTTCTCATCACCTAGCAAAAACAACTATTATCTTTAGTTTTATCTGCTTATTCACCATTAATACAGCTATTGCTGGTATTTGTGATATTTCAGGTGGAAGTGGCATTGGCGGAACTGGAGCACCAATGCATGGCAGCGGCATTGGCGGTACAGGTGCAATCGCACACGGTAGTGGCATCGGTGGCACTGGAAAGCCTATCAAAAAAACAGGCACTGGTCTTGGTGGTACAGGCTTTGTTATTAATGGCAGTGGTATTGGTGGCACGGGACAAGCTGTAACTCAAAATGGTCATATAGTAGGAACGATCACTGGCTTTGGTAGCATATGTGTTAATGGTATTGAAATCCACTACACATCTGATACCCCTCTACAACGTGATGGCCAAAGCGTTAGCCCTGATAATTCACTCGCAATTGGTCAAGTTGTCTCTGTTGGCGTATCTGGTTCAGGCAATGAAGTCACAGCAAAAGAAATGCACATTATTCACGCTGCAACAGGGCCAATATCAACTATTGATTTTGTAAAAGGTGAAATTGAAGTATTAGGTCAAAAAGTTAATTTTGCTATTAACTCCATCCCTTCTAATGAGCTAAACAATTTACAAGCAGGTGACTATATTGAAGTCAGTGGCCTGCGTGACTCTGTTGGTAATATTATGGCCAGCCGTATCGATACAATCACAAAACAAAAAACAGCTTCTTTACATGGTCAAGTTACCTCCATCTCTAACAATAGTTTTGCCATACAAGGGATAAAAATCAATTCACCAGCCCCAACTGGCATTGCTATTGGACAAGCATTACATGTCTCAGGAAAAGTGGACATTGAAGGTTTCAAAGCTGCAGGGTTAATCATTAATCCACAGCCCACTCTTTCTGCTGATATTGGTGGTCTGGTCAGTGTTGAGGGTTACATCGACAATTTAGATAATTCGGCCAAAATAGAAGTTGCTGGCAGAGTAATTAACATTCCAGTCGAATTACAAGCTGAGGTCAAACAAGTTCCAGAGCATGACAGAGTTATCGTAACCGGTCGCTTAGCTGAAGGTAGTATTATTCAGCTGGAGCATATGATCATTGATATCCCTGTACCTGATATTGAAGATTCTCATCATGAAATAGAGAATGAAACTCATAGCAAAGATGAGCATGACGAACGAGATACAGATGAATTTAAGCAAAATTCAGATATTGATAAACATAAAGATGAACTAGAAGAACTTAACGACCAGAAAGAGCTAGAATCACATGAAAGCAAAGATCATGACGGAGGTGAGTTCGAATCTCATGAGCATGATGAAGTTCCTGAACTTGAGACACCAGAAGCCTCAGAACACGAAACTCCAGAGACTCCTGAAATAGCCGACATTGAATCTCATGAGACTCATGAGTTTGAGACACCTGAAGTACCTGAGGTTGAATCTCATGACACGCCTGAGTTCGAGGCGCCTGAAGTCCATGAACATGAAGCTCCTGAAATGCCTGAGTTCGAGGCGCCTGAAGTCCATGAACATGAAGCTCCTGAAATGCCTGAGTTTGAGGCGCCTGAAGTCCATGAACATGAAGCGCCTGAAATGCCTGAGTTTGAGGCGCCTGAAGTCCATGAACATGAAGCGCCTGAAATGCCTGAGTTTGAGGCTCCTGAAATGCCTGAGGTTGAAGTACCAGAAACACATGACTAGCTAAGCCTTAATACTATATTAATAATAATCTTAGTATAATATTGAGCAATAAACATTGGACGTATAGGCTGTAATAGTGAATAAAAAACTTCTTTTCGCACTTTTAACATTAACTTTATCCCCCCTGCCACTTTCTGCAGACACTCTAAAAGGTGATTTCAGCTTATCTAGTGGTGCAACCTTTACATCGGGTGAATATGGCAGTGACAATACAACAGAAATGCTTTATATCCCTGTCACGTTAAAATATAAACAAGACAAGTGGAAAGTGAAACTGACTATTCCATATATAAAGATTAAAGGTCCTCAAAATGTTGTTCGAGAAATTGGACAAGTAAGCCAGAATGTCTTGGTAAATAATGCAACAAATGAAGGTTTGGGCGATATTAATTTATCTGTGGGCTATCAAGTTTTTTATTCCCCAAAAACTAAGACTTTGTTAGATCTAACAGGGAAAGTTAAATTCGGTACAGCCGATGAGAACAGAAACCTAGGTACCGGAGAAAATGACTTCTCACTCGCCTTAGGTGTTTATAAATTACTAGGGGATTTCACTCCCTATGCCACCATAGGTAGAAAGCTCTATGGAGATTCTGACCGCATTGAATTAGATGATGTATTCTTTGGTTCTCTCGGTCTAAGTTACAAGTTATCCCAAACAAGTAGTGCCGGTGTTAACCTTTATTTAAAAGAAAAAACAGCGAGTACGCGTTCTTCTACTCGCCAAGCTTCAGCTTATGTCAGCTATAAATTGGATTCTGACTGGAAGTTACAAGGTTATGTTATTGGTGGGTTAAGTGATAACACGCCGGATCTAGGTGGTGGTTTTTCACTTGCATACCAATTCGATTGAGACCTTAATTTAAGCTGATACGGATAAGGAATAGTTATTCAGCTTTAATAACTACCGCCATTCTCCTTTAATAACTACTGTTATTACGCTTTTAATAGCTACCGTCATTCCCGCATGTTTTTAGCGGGAATCTAGTGTTTATAATATAGATTCCGGCTAAAAGCATACCGGAATGACAAATTGAGTAACTAAATTCTCTTATCCCGAGTTCAGATTAATTTAGTACTTTCTTTAACCATGTCTTAGTCAAGCTAAACTCATCAAGTAGCTGAATGAGATCTGAATTTCCTGATTCCTTGGCTAAAAGACTTGCATTCTGTTTTTGATAGTTACGTAACATTGGATTGGCTTCATGCTCTAATAACAACCTAGCAATCGCCACATTTTTCTTTCTCAATGCTAATAACAAAGCCGTATCCCCACTATCATTTTGACTATTTACAGCAACACCTTTATCTAATAATAGTTGAACACATTGAACACACTCTGCCAAGGCAGATAAAATCAGAGGTGTATCACCATTTTTTGTTTTAGATTCGGGATTAGCACTACTTTTTAACAAGAGTTGGGTTAATTGTTCATTAGCCCGATAAGCTGCTCGTGCCAGTGGTGTAAAGCCTGATTCATCTGCTAGATCACTCTTTGCTCCATGCTTTAACAAAGATTCGGCACCAGAAAACCATGACAGATCGCTTGCATACCAAAGTGCAGTTCTATTTCTACTATCAACAAAATTTACTGCCACCTTCTTAGCAAGCAGAAAATTCATAAGACTAATTGATTTTTGCTCAATGCTAAGCAGTAATGCCGTTTTATCAGCTTTATTTTTCAAATCAAGATTAGCATTATTTTTTATTAATAAATGGACAATCTCAGGATGACCATTTTTAAGAGCCCAAAGCAAAGCACTATTGCCATTTCTATCTTGAGTATTCACATTTTTTCTTTGAGGTAATAGTTTTTTAACAATGTCTAAGTGACCTTGTTTGGCCGCTAATAATAAAGCGCTTTCTCCCACTTTATTATGAATCGATAGTTTGGCTCCAGATTTAAGTAAATCATTAACAATCTCTAAATGACCTCTATCTACCGCGAGTAATAATGCTGTATTTCCCTGATTATTTTGTGCATTCACCTTCGCTCCAGCAGCCAATAATTTCCTAACGGAGATCTTCTCTCCATGCCCTGCAGCAATCATCAGTGATGACCAACTCTGAAATAAATTTTTCTCCGATGGGTTTTCATTTGCCAATGAAGTCAATACAGCAAGAGGGACAGTATTATCGCTCACCTTGGCTTTTGTTCGCTTAGCATTATGCTGCTTTAATAAATGACTATATTTTTTATATTGATGACTGTCAGCTATATCCAGTGGTGTTTGACCATTGTTATTTTTAAGATTAACTTTAGCTTTATATCTCAATATTTTTTCTAAAACCAAGGAGTCTTTCAATCCTGAAGCTATGTGTAACGGTGTATTACCCTGCTTATCAACCACATTAGGATTAGCGCTATTCTTAAGTAAGACATCAACAATATTAGCGTGATCATTCTTCACCGCTATCAATAAGGCACTGTCACCATAATTATCTTTTAACTGATTATTTGCACCTTTTGATAATAACCAAGAAGTCATTTCAACCAAACCTCTTTCACTCGCATCCATTAGAGCTGTTTTACCAAAACGATCTTGATCGTCAATTTTTGCCCCTTTTTCTAGAGAGACAGAGGCAAGTTCTACATCATTTTTAATCACATTCTGACAAAAATAAGCCTGTATAGAAACCGTGTTTTTCTCACCCTTAGCAGGCACAGCGTCACTTAATGAAACAGCTAGTTTTTTTTGAGCAAGCTTGTGCCCTCCACTTGCCGCCTTTTTAAACCATTCAGCCGCATGTTGCCTATTTTTGGCTATTCCCCAGCCTCGGTCATACATCATGCCTAGATTATATTGGGCTTTGATATGATTAGCTTGGGCAGCTTGTTTGAATAATTTAAAGGCTATGGCATCGTCACGTTTTACACCTCTGCCATTACGATAAAAGCTTGCCAACTCATATTGAGCTCGGCTATTACCCTGTTCCACCAACGGTTCTAACAAGGTAATAGCTTGCTGATAATCTTTAACCCTTACAGCTTGTTTTACTTCACCAAAGGCAGGTTCATCTTCAGCGGCATAACTAGGGAAAACACAACACTGGCAAAATATTAGAACAAGATAAATAATTCTCATATTCAACATCTATTTACGCTGTCCCATATTTTGTCTCTACACTGATACCAATATTTTTCAGAAATCCTGTTGGCAAAATACCACCTGCACAAATAATAACCGCTTGATTGGGTATAGTGACAATCTCATCTTTACATTGAATTGTTACCTCTTTCTCACCAATATTACCTATTGTTGATTCCAGTAAAAGCTGGAGTTTACTCTGCTCTTCTAAGGCCTGAATTTTTTGGCGATTTTTCTCTTTTGCTCTCGAAAACCCTGGGCTACGATATGAAAGTGTCACTGTTGTATCTGGCTGCTCAGCAATACTAATGGCAGCCTCAAGAGCACTATCTCCTCCACCTACAACAAGTACATGTTGGCCAAGGTATTGTTCTGGATCGATCAAACGATAAACAACTTTATTCTGCTCTTCACCAGTGGCACCTAATTTACGTGGCGTTCCACGTCTACCTATC
>Ga0209707_1000699_pt1 | contig 19716 bp, 21 predicted proteins | sample EN4Hudsemesocosm_FD_184630 | JGI IMG/M metagenome (GOLD analysis project Ga0209707, IMG submission 184630) | Methane-oxidizing microbial communities from mesocosms in the Hudson Canyon - EN4B Hudson Canyon (SPAdes) (version 2) | ecosystem: Environmental > Aquatic > Marine > Cold seeps | place... | reverse complement strand
CAAGCAACGCTTAATTTGAGGCTTGCGTAGGGCAATCCCTTGTGGTTGCCCGGGTAACGCAGAAGCATTAAGGGCAGGCACAAGGCACTGCCCCTACTTTTATGTTCAGTTGTAATAAAGTTGCCTGATGCTTATCCCGTGTTAAGTGGGTAGCCCACAATGATTAGCGTATGCTGAGTGAGCAGCCTATTTACCTCCCCCCTTCTCTTATTCATATCATAAAAAAAGCCAACAAACAAAGCCCCTCCCTCCCAAAAGACTCCCCCTCCAAAAAATATTTATCAGCTTCAACACCCTAGAATCAGGTATAATAAAAAGTTTTACAATAAAAATAATAATACATTTATTAAGAGGTTTGAAGTATGTGTTGGAGTGGTGAAGCGTCCGCAGTTTTAGCGACTATAGGACTAGCAACCGCAACTTATGTTGCAGTAAAAGGGGAATCTAAGGAGCTATGGATCCCATTAACTTATTTTGCATTAATGGAATTATTGCAAGCCGCTACTTATGTCTATATTGATGACTGTAGCTCCCCCAGCAACCAAATACTCACCCTATTTGGCTACCTCCATATTGCCTTCCAACCCTTTTTCGTCAATATGGTAGCAATGTACTTCATTCCAGAAAGTGTCAAACTAAAAATCAGAACCACGGTGTACACACTTTGTGCAATAGCTGCCTTAGCAATGATTGTTAAAATGTTTCCATTCGCATGGGCCGGTATATGTAACATTGGCCAAGAAGGCTTCTGCGGCACACAAACCTGCTCAGTTTCTGGCGCATGGCATATTGCTTGGCAAATGCCTTTAAATGGAATTATGTCCGCACCGGTTTCATGGCTACCAGGCTTTGAATGGGGCTTACATGGGTTTGTATACATTATAATCGCTTTCTACTTACCCCTCATGTATGGCTCATGGCGCTTTGTTGGCTTCCATTATTTAATTGGTCCAATGATTGCTGACATCACAACAGATGATCCAAATGAATTTTCTGCTGTTTGGTGCCTATTCTCAATTGCCTTATGTGTATCCGTTATTAAGTCACCTATTCGCAAATATTTACATGTAAAGAAATGGCCATTCTATCAACGTACGGTTAGCGATTCTTTATAGTTTCTATCCACTTGCTTTTAATAAAGCAGTAAAGATATTAAGCAACCCTTAACATCTTAAATATAGGCTGAGTAATGCAAAGTAACTTAATACGTTGCCACGCAAAGCTCGGCCTTTAATTTTTTATAATAATATAACTGAGGTTTACTATGTGTTGGAGTGGTGAAGCATCCGCTGTTTTAGCGACAATAGGTCTGGGCACAGCCGTTTATGTCGCCTCTAAAAGAGAGTCGAAAGAGCTCTGGATCCCATTAACGTTCTTCGCATTAATGGAATTATTACAAGCATTTACTTACGTATATATTGATGACTGTAGCTCCCCCACCAACCAAATACTCACGCTCTTCGGTTATTTACACATTGCTTTTCAACCATTCTTTATCAATATGGTCGCAATGTACTTTATTCCAGAAAGCGTCAAACTAAAGATCAGAACGACTGTATACACTTTGTGTGCAGTCGCCGCATTAGCAATGATCGTTAAAATGATGCCTTTTGCTTGGGCAAGCCTTTGTGTTATCGGTACAGAAGCTGTTTGTGGCACACAGATTTGCTCCACATCCGGCTCATGGCATATTGCGTGGCAAATTCCACTCAATGACATTATGTCCCCCCCCGTCTCCTGGCTACCAGGATTTGAAGGCGGACTACATGGCTTTGTTTATCTTTGGATTGGCTTCTACCTACCTATTCTATACGGCTCATATCGCTTTGTGGTTTTTCACTTCTTAGTCGGCCCTTTTATTTCGGACCTATTAACAGACGACCCTAATGAGTTTGCGGCAGTCTGGTGCTTATTCTCTATTGCACTTTGCGTCTCGGTTATTAAAACACCTATCAGACAGTTTTTACACGTCAAAAAATGGCCTTTCTACCATAGAACTGTTTCAGATTCGCTGTAAATTTCTCAACACTTTAGCGGGGTTAACCTCCAAATTAACCCCGCTCTTCCGACCCCTCTTCCTACAGCTGAATTGCAATGATCTAGCTTTTTAAGCTGCTCTATATGTGGGCCGATGAAAATCGTTAATTTTTTCCACATAAATAGAACCACTTTTTATTCCGGTTAACTTCGTTAAATGAAGATTTTTTGTAGGATGGGCAAAGGGCTTTATCCGTGCCCATCAATTCAGCACGGCACTGCTGATGGGCACGTCGTACCTCCTTTGCCCATCCTACGGAGGACTGTATTATTAACTTAATGACTAGGAATAAAAACACAGCTTTTTAAATATTGAAAAATAGGATAAAAGGCTAGGTTTTCATCACCCCACCCTATATGCGAATCAACGAACCTTCAAAGTATTATTCCTATCCCGGCTTGCACAAATAAGATTATTACCTGCAACATACGCCGAGGACTTAGCCAGCCTATCATAAAGCAGCACATTAACGGTTGCGGCTAAATTCATACAACCTACCGTTGGTATATAAACAACAGCATCTGCATGATCAATAATCTCTTGGCTAATTGAACCATCCTCCGGCCCAAAAATATAAAAAGCATGCTCTGGGTGCTGAAACTCAGGCAATGAAGCTGCACCTTCAGCAAACTCAACACATACTAACTGCACTCCTTCGGGGATTTTATCTATAAGGCAATCAGTAGCAGACAATGGAATACCTTCACTAACCTTCCTACTCATATTCACAGCTCCCTCCCTATAACCCAACGCACGCGCATAGCGCGTTCCAGTATAAAAAACTCGATTCACTTGATAGTTACCTGCCGCACGCATTGCAGACGCGACATTTTCAGGACTTTTTGGGTTAAGCAAGCCAATACTTATATCTGATTTTTTCATTACTCTTACTTTAAAACTACACCGTTCCATAGGCCACTCATAATGCCTGCCTCTACCCTAGAAGAAAAGCATATAATACAAAAATACCAATAAATCGATATATCATTTAAGTTAAGAGAGCCTTTTAAATACAGTTTTCTACACATAGGCTTACCACCTAAAATAGGTAAAAAATATACACGCCTAATAACTGTGCAAAATTCAATCAAAAACATCAATAGCTCAAGAGCTGTAAGTATTCAGAGGCCCTCACTTTATCTCTCGGCGAAAGCCTCTCCAGCGGGAGAAGGTTGGATGAGGGGGAAATAAGAAAAGCCTTAATTTTATTCTCCTCACCCCGGCCCTCTCCAGCAGGAGAGGGAGCTACCTGACTAGCCGCTTGAGAATATAAACTAGGGGGCTCTGAATACTTGCCAAGAGTTAGTATCTCTAGCCTTAAACATAAATAAGCCATTGTCTTTTATACTGGCTGTGTTAAAGTTTTTCATAATTTTCTAATCCTGATGTAGATACTCTTTTTATGCTTTTTTCTCGTAATTTTCAGGTAACTGTCGCCTCGGCCTTATTAAGCTTTTACAGTTTACCAAGCTCGGCAGATTCACTCTCACAAGCGATCAAAACAGAATCAGCCATTCACTCAGCTGCCGTTAAGTCACAAGCCAAGATTAATACACTCGATGAGCGTACGCGTAAAATGCTGGAGCAATATCGCTCTGCGACCCGGCAAAGCAAAACATTACACATTTATAATAATCATTTAAAAGGCCTACTCGCCTCACAAGAATCTGAAAAAGCATCGCTAGAGCAACAATTACAAGAGATTGAAACAACCCAGCGCGAAATCGTTCCACTTATTTTAAATATGCAGCACAGCCTTGAACAATTTGTTGCGCTGGATCTACCTTTTCTCCCAGAAGAACGCCAAAAACGCCTAAGCGTTTTAAAAGAAATGATGACTCGCGCTGACGTAAGTAATGCTGAAAAATTTCGTCGCCTTATTGAAGCCTACCAAATAGAAAATAATTACGGTAATACGATTGAAGCCTATCGCGCCAATATTGAGCTAGACGGTAACATTAGCTCAGTAGACTTTTTGCGTATTGGCAGAATTTCCTTATATTACCAACGCCTTGATGGTAGTGAAACCGGCGTTTGGAATAATAATGATAAACACTGGGAACCCTTAGCAAGCGAGTTCCGTGACTCTATACGCCAAGGGCTTCGCATTGCACGCAAAGAAACCGCTCCCGACCTACTGACATTACCCGTTTCTGCGGCAACGGAGGCTGTACAATGAAATTAATAACACCTTTTCTAGGTTTCTTTTTACTACTTAATAATGTCTGGGCCGAACATCAAAACCTTGATCAACTATTACATGATGTACAGCATACTCAAACACTAGAACGAAAAATAAACCGCGCTAGAGAGGCGCAATTTCTTGCTGAAAAGCAGACACAGCAACAGTTATTAAAAGCGGCTCAAGCTGAATTAGTTAAACAAGAAAGGCTAAGCACGCAATTAAAAGCACATTTACAATCAAATGAAGAATTACTTAGCAAGCTAGAAATACAGCTTAAAAATAATAGTGGCGAGCTTGGTGAATTATTTGGTGTTGCTCGCCAAGCGGCTGGAGATTTAAAGGCTGATTTATTAAGTTCATTAGTCTCATCGCAATACCCACAGCGAACTGAGAAACTTGATCACATTGCTAACAGTAAGGCGCTTCCGACTATCGAGCAATTAGAATCCTTATGGTTTACCTTGCAGCATGAAATGACTGAGTCAGGCAAAGTGGTCAAATTCAGCCGTGAAATTCAAGTGTCCGGCAATAGACAGCAAGCTGAGGTGGTGCGTATCGGTGCCTTTAGCGCACTGGCTAATGGTAAGTATCTGCAATATGACCCAGACTCTAAAATGCTGATCAGTTTAGCGCGCCAACCTGATGGGAAATATTTGGATTTAACAGAATCATTTACTCAGGCTCAATCAGGCCAAGCCGCAGTGGCAATTGACCCAACTCGTGGCGCATTACTCAGCATGCTTATCCAAACACCTGATGCGCAAGAACGCATTCATCAGGGCGGCGCTATCGGCTATATTATTCTTGTTTTAGGTGCTATCGGCCTTATTTATGCTCTGTTACGTTTAGTTATTTTGACTCAAACCGGCAGTAAAATTAAACAGCAAATTAATAACGCAACGGCTTCAGATGATAACCCTCTCGGTCGAATTTTAATGGCAACCGAAAAAAGCGCCTCAGATGACACCGATACCTTAGAGCTCGTACTTGATGAAGCGATTACTCGTGAAGTCCCTAGCTTAGAAAAAGGGCTTTCTCTGATTAAGCTCTTCGCTGCTGTTGCCCCATTATTAGGTTTGCTTGGAACGGTTACCGGCATGATTGCTACTTTTCAGGCTATCAGTTTATTTGGAACGGGTGACCCTAAATTAATGGCTAATGGTATCTCTCAAGCATTAGTCACCACTATGCTGGGTCTATGTGCTGCTATTCCATTACTGTTCCTACATAATATAGTCGCTACACGTAGTCGTACCTTAGTACAGATTTTAGATGAGCAAAGTGCCGGCATCATGAGCCGACGAGCAGGAAAATAATGTCTGCTCAACTTTTCTTTTTAGAAGATATACGTAACTTCCTCTCTTCGGGAGGCGGTGTCTTGTGGCTGATTTTATTTGTTGCCATTTTCTTGTGGTACCTGATCATTGAGCGACTAGTTTTTTTAAAGCAAGCTTATCCAGAAATCAAAGCACAAAATTTTCAACACTGGGATCAGCGTACCGATAAAAGTTCTGCCCACGCCTTATTTATTCGTAGAATGATGATTTCTGAAGCTCTCATTCAAATGCGATCAGGTGTCTCTTTAATTAAAATGCTCATTGCCCTTTGTCCTTTACTCGGATTACTAGGCACCGTCACCGGCATGATTCATGTTTTTGACGTTATGGCTGTTACTGGCACAGGTAATGCCCGCGCAATGGCTGCGGGTGTCTCTAAAGCGACCATCCCAACGATGGCGGGAATGGTCGTTGCAATCGCAGGGCTGTATTTCAGTAAGCTTATCGAAGAACGTGTCAGTGATGAATCTCATCATTTGGCTGATTTATTAAAATATCATTAATAACCATACAACTATGCGTCGCAGAAGTAACCGTTCCTCAGTAGATCAAAGTGCTGATATAGACATGACTCCCATGCTAGATATTGTTTTTATCATGCTTATTTTCTTTATTGTTACCACTTCATTTGTCAAAGAGTCTGGGATTGATGTCAATCGACCTAGCGCTAAAACGGCCGTAACCAAAGCGCAGGGTAATATTATTGTGGGTATAAAACCAAATGGTGATGTCTGGATTGATAAACGCCTTATTGATATTCGAGCAGTACGTGCCAATGTTGCACGTTTACATGCTGAAAACCCGCTAGGTTCCGTTATTATCGCTGCAGATAGAGAAACCAAAACCCACGCTTTAGTACAGGTTATGGATCAGATTCGCTCTGCTGGCATTATGAATGCTTCAATTGCTACCCAGTCGGAATCAAAGTGAAGCGCGTTGTTTTTTCACTCTTTTCTGGCATTGCTATTGCCCTAGCATTATTTTGGGCCATGCAATATATGATTATGAACAATCAACAAGGTCTAAAAGCAACAGATAATTTGGTTATGACCGAATTTGTGCGCTTAAAGCACGACTCAAAAATCCAAACTAAAACCAGAAAGGTTCCTGAAAAGCCAAAACCTAAAGAGCGCCCTGCTCAACCAAAAATGCAAACTCATACAGCTCAGGTTTCTAAAGTAGCCGCTCCAGACATTAATATGCCTAACTTAGATATCCCCCTACTCAGTAGCAACTTTAGTGGCTCTGTTTTATCAGGGCAAAGCATGCAAATAGGCACTGGAAAAATTAGTACTAATGTCATTCCTTTAGTCAGAATCCCCCCTATCTACCCATTAAGAGCGGCAAACCGGCGCATACAAGGCTGGGTAAAAGTTGAATTTACCATTACCAAGGAAGGTGGCGTTACTGATGCTGAGGTAGTCGATTCAAAGCCTAATTCTATTTTTAATAGAGCCGCTCTTAAGGCAATTAAGCGCTGGAAATTTAAACCACAAATTATTGCCGGTGAAGCTTATGAACAGCGCGCCATACAAATTCTAGAATTTAAACTTTCCCGATGAGAAATCAGATATCTTTTTTGCTAAAAAGCATCTTATTAAGCCTTAGTTTATTGATAGGCATATCCACCTTACACGCAGAGGAACAGAAAACACCCACTATCTCCCCATGGCTTTATAAACAACTCAGCAAAGCGGAAAAACTTATTGCGAGTCAAGCTTACCCTCAAGCACGCAAAAAACTACAAAAGATAATTCCGGAGTTAAACGATAAAAGCTATGAGCAAGTATTAGCTCTACGTAGTCTTGCCTCTATTTTTGCTTTAGAAAATAACTATCAACAAGCCGCAAAAGTATTAACCCAAGCACTAGCGGCTCAAGCTTTACCTGAAAAACAACAACAGCAAGCGCTGCTTAATTTAGGCCAGCTGTACATGGCTATGGAGCAATACCAAAAAGCCGTTGATATCCTACATCCTTGGGTTACCAAGAACCCTAGTCATAGTAACCAGCAAGTCCCCGTACTCTTAGCGAATGCCTACACGCAATTAAAACAATTCCGCAAAGCTTTACCGCATATAGTAAAAGCGATCAAACAATCTAAAAAACCACCAGAAAGCTGGCTACAGCTTCATTTAGCCTTACATTACGAGCTAGAAAATTATTCTGCCGCGGCTAAAATATTAAGAAAACTGATTGCCAGCTACCCAAATAAAAAGACTTACTGGTTACAGCTCGCAACTATTTATCAACAATTGCGACAGTTTACCCACGCTTTAAATATTCAAAACCTCGCTTATAAAAAAGGCTATATAAAAACAGAGGCTGAAATTTTACAGCTCTTTAATTTATACCTATACAACAAACAACCTTATCAAGCCGCTAAACTCTTAGCTAACGAACTCGAGCAGCACCGAGTTAAACAAAGCTCAGCTCATTGGGAATTATTAGCGAATGCTTGGACAAATGCGCGAGAATACAAGTATGCAATCGCAGCACTTGAAAAAGCCTCAGCCTCAAATGGTAAGGGGGCACTATATTTACAGTTAGCCCGTATTCATGTTGAACAAGAGCAATGGCCTTCTGCAATTTCAGCGATCAATAAAGCCTTAAAAAAAGGGGGGCTAAAGCAACGGGGTGAAGCTTATATTCTATTAGGCTTAAGCCAATATGAAAGCCAACAGTTACTCGCCGCAAAAAAATCTTTCAAAAAAGCAACACGCTACAAAAAAACAAAGAAATCAGCTGAGCAATGGCTAAACTATGTAACAAATAGTCAGATACAAGTATGACCTAAAGTACGGCCGCTTAATAAATGACACCGCAATAAAGTTAGCCTTCTCAACAGCTCGATGCCCTTTCCAACAGAATAAACCTACTATCAAAAGTGCCGCATCTTTAAGGAAACACCCATGCCTGAAAAAAAACGTCACTCCTATTCCTTACATTTTACGATCGGCTCTTTATTTATCTGCTTAACCTTAATGTTTGGTAGTTTTTTTAGCTGGCTACAGTACACCAAAACTTCTGAAATCTTGTTATCTGCAGGCGAACAAGTTTTTGAACAAATTAATAGAGAGCTAACCCTTGATTTTGGTAGCCTGGTAAAGTCGAGTAATCAAACTCTTTCTTTTATTTCTCTATCCCCTATCACTGAAGCAGGCTCATTAGATGAGCGCTTAAAATATTTAAAAATTTTTAGTTCAGCTCTGCGTAATGAAGACCGGCTCTCATCATTACAAGTCGGCTATCCAAATGGTGATTTTTTTATTATGCGTAGCCTTGATACACTTGCTCTACGCCAAACATTTAATGCGCCTGCTGAAGCTATTTTTAATGTTGATAATATCCACACTGATTCTCTAGGAAAAAGGCAGTTATTATCTATTTTTTATAACGACCAACTACAAGAACTGAGCCGGCATTTACCTCAAGAAACCCAGTACGACCCAAGACTGAGACCCTGGTACACACAGGCATTAATACACACCGAACCTAGTTCTATTACCCCTTATTTATTTTATTTTATAAAACAAGTAGGTACGACCTTAACTTTTGAGTCTCCACAGAAAGGCGTTGTCGTTGCCGCGGATGTTACCTTACATGAACTATCAACCGCGCTCAGTGAAAACACAGCAACACCCAACACTGAAATTGTCGTGTTTGAAGAAAATGGTAATACCTTAGTTTATAGGGATATTAATCGCTTAATCACTAAAACGACAGAGGGTAAATTTGTAATTTCCAAACTCAATGAGCTTGGTAGCGAGGTTTTAACTTTTTTAAGTCCTGATTTGCAGCTGAGCTCACAGCCCCTGAACTTTATATTTAAGCGCAAGCCTTGGATAGGTGCGATTCGAGAGATGCATATACCTGGAGGACTGAGCTTTTTTGTATTAATGGTTTCTCCCGAGCATGAGCTATTAAGTACCGCTATTCAGATTCGTGACCAATCCCTTTTAGTCACAGCAATTACATTACTACTTGCTATCCCTATTATTTGGTTTTTTGCACGACAAATTGCGCGCCCTATTCGTGATTTAGCGATAGAAGCTAACTTAATTAGCCGTTTTGATTTCAGCAGTTCAATTACCACGAGCTCTGCAATTACAGAGGTCAAAGATTTATCAGAAGCAATGCGCATGATGAAAAGCACAATCAGCCAGTTTCTGTCCTTAATTCATTCTCTGGCTGGTGAACAAAATCTTGATAACTTATTACAACGCACTACACAACAAACCTCAAAAATTAGTCAGGCTGATGCGGCTTTAACCTATCTTTATGACGAGAAAGCACACAAACTAAAGCCTAGTTTTATGCACATGAATGGACTTGATATCCGTGACTTGAGTCAACTCCCCGAGATTTCTATTACAGATAAAAGCGAGCTTGCTTTAGCCTTCAAAAAGTCGGATAGCAGCCAAATTGAACTCTCTATTGATCAGGCTAATGAGTTAATCCCGCTACTATCTCAACTAAAAACTAAAGCCATTAAGATGATTGCCTTACCTCTGCAAAACAGGCACGAAGAGTCAATCGGCTTACTCTGTTTATTGTATACACAGAAAACTGACCGCCCGCCGAATAACGATCATATTGCTTTTGTACAAAAGCTGTCTGGTTTCGCTGCTGTCACACTGGAAAGCAGACAAATGCTTATGATGCAAAAGGCTTTATTGGCATCATTTATTAAATTGATTGCTGATGCCATTGACTCCAAATCTCCTTATACAGGGGGGCATTGTGCTAGAGTTCCTGAAATTGCTAAGCTCATTGCTCAAGCAGCCTGTGATAGTAATGAGGCGCCTTTTGATGATTTTCAACTCGATGAAAATCAATGGGAATCTTTACACATAGCAAGCTGGCTACATGATTGTGGAAAAGTAACTACCCCTGAATACGTCGTTGATAAATCCACTAAATTAGAAACTATTTATGATCGTATTCATGAAATACGCATGCGTGTTGAAGTTCTTAAAAGAGATGCTGAAATTGTCTACTGGAAGCAAGTTGCAAATAACCAAGAACCAACGACACAACAAAAAATACTAGATGAAAAGCTACGACAACTTGATAATGATTTTTCCTTTATTGCTGAGTGCAATGAAGGTGGCGAACTTATGGCACCTGAAAAAATTGAACGACTCGCTAAAATATCTGAGTACACATGGCTAAGAACATTGGATGACCGTATAGGTATTTCGTGGGAGGAAAATCAACGCCAGCAAAAGACCCCAGCGCCAACATTACCGGTTAAAGAAAAGCTTCTAGCTAACAAGCAAGCGCATATTATTGAGCGCGAACCGGGAGATAAAATCCCTAAAAATAACCAATGGGGGTTTCAGCTTGATGAACCTAAATACAAATATAATCGTGGCGAACTGTATAACCTAAGCGTGACTAAAGGCACGCTTACTGAAGAAGAGCGCTTTAAAATTAATGATCATATTGTGCAAACAATTATCATGTTAGAAAACCTGCCATACCCTAAACATTTAGCTGATGTTCCAATGGTGGCCGGCAGCCATCATGAAAAAATGGATGGTACCGGTTACCCAAAACGATTAAGCGCCCAAGATATGCCACTGACCGCTAGAATAATGGCACTTGCCGATATTTTTGAAGCATTAACTGCTTCTGACCGTCCTTATAAAAAGGCAAAAACACTGAGCGAAGCATTACGTATCATGAGTCATATGGCTAAAGATCAGCATATTGATACTAACTTATTTCACTTATTTCTACAAAGCCATAGTTATCTTCATTATGCTCATCAATATTTACAGCCAGAACAAATTGATGAGGTAGACATTAATAAGCTTATGGGTCATTAAAAACCACCAAAAGCATAACTATCAATTTCATGGCGCAATAACTTTAAAAACTCTTTTCCTGTTGTTGCGCCTAATACGCTTATAGATAATGCCTGATGATTAGTTAATAGCGCATATTTATTTAATAAGCTTTGTCGCTGTATTTTCTCGTTACTACTGAATCGCCATTGCTCCGTTAATTTTGAATATTCACTTATATCTGCCGCCACACTTAATCTAGCGTCACTCATCAGTTGATGCTTGTATTCACCAATCGTTATTACGTGCTCTTTAATCCACTGGCTGACTTGTGCCGGCTTAATTTGAGTGCTGGAATTTTCTTGATTATCAGAAATTACCTTAAAGCACTGAATAAGCTCACTTGATGTAAAGCGCACAGCCGTTTCATAAAAAGCTGAAGCCTCCATTTCATAGAGCGTATCTTCAGGGTAACTTAACTGTGGTTGTGAAACGGTTGTTATCACCTGAGTTATGCAGGGTGGCGAACTCACTAATTGCGGATAAAAATTACGCCCCGTATCTTGATCAATAATTTTTTCAGCGGCAAATAAAGCTCCTAAGTCATGCTTCTTATGCCCAGCAATACCTATATTGAATATTACTGGCAAGCCCTCAGCTGGGTATAAAGCTAAACTATAGCCAATACCCGCAGCCATTGCAGCTTTGCCTAATCCAGTTACGGTTAGCGTTATATTCTCCCCTCTATAAATGCTAAATGCACTGACTGAGGTCTCTTTCTTTAATTTAAAGTGCCCAATAAGAGGCTTAGCCTCACATTCAAGAGCCGCAAAAAAATAACATGATTCAGACATACAAATAAAAAACTAGATAAAGCCGTGTTTTGTAATGGCGACTGACAAGATATAGCCAAAACAAGCTAAAGCTAAAGCAAATGCACCCCAGCGCCTTAGCCCTGAACTGCGCATCGCCATTACGCCAAAAGCGACATAAACCCATAACATGATAAATTTTGTAATAATCCAGCCGTACTCGCCTGCCAGCCAATTGCCTTGATATACCAAAGCAAAGCCACTTAATAATAAAATGGTGTCAATGGCATGCGGCGCTATTTTGATTATCTTTACTTGTAATAATGCGGGCTTAAATTCTGCCATTAGCATTCGGCTAATAAAGCCACCTACAGACAATAAAATGAACAACATGTGTAGTGATTTAATCATTATTTTCTCTTTTTCTAACAGTAAGGGCTACACACAAAGCTGTGCGTAGCATAACAAAACAGACTTATTGCATTTTGTTGTATAACCAATTAAAGGCACTCTTAACCACCTCAAATAATTTAGGAAAAATTTCTCTTCTTAGTTTACCGCCAATAAAAGCTAAGCTATTTATTCCTAACCCCGAGACTATTTTTAAAGTTCTTTGGCAACGAGAATTCGGCTCACAAAACCATGGGTTATTAATAAACCACATCTCTTTTATTGAAACGATCCACATAAAAGCAAATGAAGCCCCCATTCCTGCACCTGCCACCATGATAAGGGATGCAAACATAGGTGATAACTTAGTTAGCCACCAAGATAAAATATCAATAATTAAAAAAGCATACGGCATGCCTATGGCAATACTCTTATATTGACTAGATGCCGTCGTAGAAAAACTAAAAATCAGCCCGACAAACATAAAAATAAAACTAATCCCAAATAAGTGAATATGGGAAACTCGCGTTAATGAAGAAAAAGTCGCCCCTTCATCTTGCTTTGCCAATTCTTTAATATTATCAAATTCATTAAAGTCAGGAATACCAGCAGCCCCTTCGTTATGACATACCGCACATTTACTTTCGATAATACGATCAATCTTTAACGTTTTGTATTCTTGCTCATCTGCACCATCACGCACCCACTGCATTATTCTAAAATTCTCTTGCTCACTCGCTTTATTTTTCATAGAGCCTGTAAGCTTTGTCTCTAAAACAGTTCCTGAACGGTTACCGTAATAACTATAAACAATATCATCTATAGATAAGCCAAACTTTCCATCAGCCATTCCGTGTGTAAACAGTATTTGTATCAACGCAAAAAGGTAGCCAATAGCAACCGTTGTTAAATAGCCAGTAAATAGAACTTTTACGGGGGTATCAAGTTCACTTAGAGTAATTTTTGGATTAGTCATCGTTCGGTAAATAGGTGTGTATATTAGGAATCGCTATTTTATAGTATATCTGTCATTTCAACTAAAATTCATTGTCTTATCCGTGTTTATTTTTTATTATAATCAAGCAATTTAGCTGATAGCATTCTATTGGCAGTATAATGTCGACTATCGACAAGTAATAATATTTTTACGAATACAGGTATAACAAAAATGATGACAATGGACGATAGAGACGGCAAGATTTGGATGGATGGCGAATGGGTCGAATGGCGTGATGCAAAAGTTCATGTGCTCACTCATACTTTACATTACGGCGCAGGTGTTTTTGAAGGTTTAAGAGCTTATCACACCGACCAAGGCCCTGCTATTTTCAAATTAGAAGATCATACTGACCGCCTATTCCGTTCAGCTCATATTTTAAATATGGCGATTCCTTTCTCAAAAGAAGAAATCAACCAGGCTCACCTTGATGCTATAAGTAACAATAACTTAGATAGTGCGTATATCCGCTCTATGTGTTTTTACGGTTCAGAGGGCATGGGCTTGCGTGCTGATAACCTGAAAGTTCATGTCATGATCGCAGCATGGGAATGGGGTGCTTACCTTGGCGCAGAAAGTATGGAAAAAGGGATTCGTATCAGAACCTCGTCTTATACCCGTAACCATGTCAACAGCACCATGTGCAAAGCTAAAGCTAATGGGAATTACATCAACTCCATTCTTGCTTTACAAGAAGCCTTGTCTGCAGGCTACGACGAAGCTTTATTGCTTGACCATGAAGGCTTTGTTGCTGAAGGTAGTGGAGAAAACCTGTTTATTGTCCGTAACGGTATTTTATATACACCGGAAACGACATCAGCACTGGAAGGAATTACTCGCGAAACCATTCTTACCATTGCTAAAGAACAAGGCTTAGAAGTTAAAGAGAAACGTATTACCCGTGATGAGGTCTACGTTGCTGATGAAGCTTTTTTCACTGGCTCAGCAGCTGAAGTAACCCCTATCAGAGAGTATGATGACCGTAAAATTGGGTCAGGTTTACGTGGACCGATTACTGAAAAAATACAAACGCTATACTTTGATTATGTCCATGGTCGTAAATCTGACCATAATGAATGGCTTGCTAGAGTTAAATAAATTCTTTAAGTCACTAAGCGCAAAGATTGATTACCTCCTCTTTGCGCTTTTAAAGTATTCTTACTTAAATTCCGTATTGTTTCTGATATTCCTTAATAGCCTCAATATTCACTCCATAAGATTCATCTTCTTCAATAAATTCAAGAATATGTTCTAAGGCAATAATTGAAGCAACCGGCATATCAAAACGATGACTCACTTCTTGAATTGCAGAGACATCATTTTCACCTTTTTCCTGACGGTCTAGTGCAATTAAAACTCCGGCGGGTACGGCGCCTGCGTCATTAATAATAACCACAGATTCACGAACCGAAGTTCCTGCTGTAATGACATCATCTAAAATAAGAACATTTCCCTTCAATGGTGCGCCTACCAGCATGCCACCCTCACCGTGATCTTTGGCTTCTTTACGGTTAAATGCGAAAGGAATATCACTTTCTTGCATTTGCGCATAAGCAATAGAAGTTGCGCTTACTAATGGTATCCCCTTATATGCAGGGCCATAGAGTATATCTACTTTTATTTTTGAATGAACCAGCGCTTGAGCATAAAACTCACCTAACTTCGCTAGCTGTGCACCCGTATTAAATAAACCTGTATTAAAAAAATAAGGACTCGTACGGCCTGATTTTAAATGAAATTGTCCAAACCTTAATACCCCACAATCAAGTGAGTATTGGATAAATTGTTTTTGGTAATCAAGCATTGATTAATCCTTTGTTATAAGCCAATAAATTTTTCTAAAATACTGTCCAGAAAGCACCAGCCCTTTTCTGAACAATAATATGTTTGTTGATTTCTCTGCAACAAGCCTTCTTGCAAGCAGTCACTTAAAGCAGGCTCTAAAGTTTGAGCATTTTGACCTGTACGCTGCATATACGTATCAAGATTAAAACCTTCTTTTAACCGTAAATGATTCATAATAAACTCTAGCGCCAAATCATCTACTTTTATCGCGTGCGCTAGTCTATCATTTTTGTCTTGCTGTAGGTATTGCTCCGGGTGCTTTGCTTTGACTGTACGCACAATATTATTCGGTGGGCTTAAAGTAATCTTTCCATGAGCCCCAGCACCAATCCCTAAATAATCTCCAAATGACCAGTAATTAAGGTTATGTTTACATTGCGCTCCATCTTGAGCATAAGCAGAAACTTCATATTGCTGAAAACCATACCCTGCTAATAATTCTTGGCAAGCTAACTGGCTATTAAAGATACTATCTTCTTCAGGTAGTACAGGCGGGTATCTATGAAAGTATGTATTAGGCTCTAACGTTAATTGATAAAAAGAAATATGACTTGGCTCTAGCGCTATAGCCTGCTGAACATCGGCAATACAGTCTTGCTCTGTACTTCCCGGCAGACCAAACATAAGATCTAAATTTAATTGAGTAAATCCAGACTGCTTTGCAATTTCAACCGCTTTTATAGCCTCTTGAGCAGAATGAACCCGGCCTAATGACTTTAAATGCTGATCATGAAAACTTTGTATGCCAATCGAGAGACGATTAATGCCAATAGCCCGATAATCAGAGAATTTTTTACTTTCAAAAGTTCCAGGGTTTGCTTCTAGCGTAATTTCAATATTCTCAGCAAAAGGTAATATTTTTTGTATGCCGACTAATAAGCGCTGAATATGTTCAGCAGAAAATAAGCTAGGTGTACCGCCACCCATGAAAATACTTTGAATTGGCCGAGTTTCTGAGTATTGAGCAACATCCAGTTTTAAGTCCAGTAACAAAGTTTCAATGTATTGATCTTCAGGCAAATTTTCACTGGCTTTATGCGAGTTAAAATCACAGTATGGGCACTTTTGAATACACCATGGAAAGTGAATGTAAAGACTCAGAGGAATAAAAGTTTGACCCACAACTACACCGTTTAGAATTCTGCTGTCGCTAAAAATAAGGGAGGATACAAATGATTTGTACCCTCCCTTTCATAAGTCACCGTATAAACAGAGACTAATTTAATATCTTACTTAGGCTTACAAATTATTTACCAGCAGCATTTTCTGGAGAAACCATTGCACCGCAGCTTGCTTCACCACCTTTCATATCCATTCCTTTCATATCGCCCATTCCACCTTTCATACCCATTCCTTTCATTTCTCCCATTCCGCCTTTCATTCCCATTCCTTTCATATCACCCATGCCACAAGCACCTTCCTTACCTTTCATCATTGCACCGCACATGCTTTCCATGCCTTTTTTCATTTTATCGCCGTCCATCATGCTACCGCACTTGCCTTGCATGCCTTTACCTTGACCAGAATTACTCTTCATCTTTCCTTTGTTAGACTTATTTCCTTTGCTATTGCCCCACTTCGCTTTGCTGTTGCCCCACTTTGCTTTTTTTTCAGATTTTGCCGCATCCATTTCACCACAAGCACCTTCTTTGCCTTTCATCATAGCGCCACATGATTGCTCTAGGCCTTTTTTCATTTTGCCATCATCCATCATGCTGCCACACTTACCTTCGCCACACGCAGCTTCCGTTTTTTTATCCATTTTCATTTTTGAGCCGCACTTCATCTCACCGGCTTTATCAGACTGAGCTAATTGCATATATCCACTGCTTAATTCAGTCATCGCAAAAGGATTACTCTCTGCATTTACAGCTGTTACAGCCATAGAAGATGCAAAAGCAGTACCTATTGTAGTTAAAGTTTTAGTTGTTTTTTTCATGCTATTCCCCTCAATATCTTTATTATTATTTGTTAATATAAGTCGTTCTTTTTAACACATTGTATTTCTATTGCAAGTATTTAACTTGCCTTTAATAACTCATTCATGGCAATCCCCATTGAAGTTGGAGAATTCACTACTTCCACACCCGCGGCCTTTAATGCATTAACTTTACCCGTCGCAGTTCCTTTTCCACCTGTAACAATTGCACCCGCATGTCCCATCCGTTTTCCAGATGGCGCAGTTAAGCCTGTTATATATGAGACAACAGGTTTAGTAACATGATTGTGAATATATTCCGCAGCCTCTTCTTCTTCACTTCCGCCAATCTCGCCAACCATAATAATTCCTTGAGTATTATCGTCAGCTTGAAAACGACTTATTACATCAATAAAGTTCATACCATGAATAGGGTCCCCACCAATACCAACACAAGTACTTTGTCCTAAACCTTGCTGAGTTGTTTGATGAACAGCTTCGTAGGTCAAAGTCCCAGAGCGTGAAACTATCCCTATAGATCCCGGTTGATGAATACTTCCCGGCATAATTCCAATTTTACATTGCTCAGGAGTAATAATTCCGGGACAATTCGGACCAATTAATAATGCGCCGCTATCTTTCATTGCTGCTTTTACTCGTAGCATGTGGATAACAGGAATTCCCTCAGTGATACACACAATAAGCTTAATTCCTGCATCAACCGCCTCTAATATAGCATCCGCTGCAAAAAAGGGGGGTACATAGATAACAGTTGCATCTGCTTGGCTTGCATTAAACGCATCTTGAACAGTATTAAATACTGGTAGACCTAAATGTTCTGAACCACCACGGCCAGGTGTGACCCCAGCAACTAATTGAGTGCCGTAATCTAAAGCATGCCGTGCATGAAATGTCCCTTGCTTACCTGTAAATCCTTGGCAAATCACTCTGGTATTTCGGTCAATTAAAATACTCATGCTTCTTCCCCTGCAAGTGCAACCGCTTGTTCAGCCGCATGATCTAAATTATCAGCTGGAATTATATTAGGGGACACGTCATGCAAAAGCGCACGCCCTTCTTCTGCATGCGTCCCTTCTAAGCGTACAATCACAGGCAGATCTGTTTTAACTTGTGCAAGCGCATCAATAATACCTTGTGCAATGACATCACACTGCACGATACCACCAAAAATATTAACCAAGACAGCTTTTACATTATTATCAGAAATAATTAGCTTAAAGGCTTCTGTAACTTTTTCAGTCGTTGTCCCCCCCCCTACATCAAGAAAATTTGCAGGTGTGCCACCTTTTAATTTCACTAAATCCATAGTAGCCATGGCCAGTCCTGCGCCATTAACCATACAGCCTATATTTCCTTCTAAAGTTATATAGTTGAGATCAAACTTCTTAGCTGTATTTTCTTTCTCATCTTCTTGGCTAGTATCATGCAAACTTTCAATATCTGAATGTAAAGCGCATGCATTATCATCAAAATTTATTTTCGCATCCAAGGCCAACAACTTGCCAGACTGCGTTTCTACTAAAGGGTTGATTTCAATCTGGCTAGCATCTTTTTCTAAGAATAATTGCATCATGCCTGACATTAACTGGTGCAATGATTTTAGTTGCTCTCCTTGTAATCCATATGCAAAAGCAATTTGTCGACTTTGATAAGCTTGTAAACCTGCCGCAGGATGGACAAAAAGACTTACAATTTTTTCAGGCGTTTGTTTTGCAACGGTTTCAATGTCCATTCCGCCAGCTTCAGAAGCTATAAAACAAAGCTTTTCTGAGTGTCGATCAACAACTAAGCTTAAATAAAATTCACGCTTAATTTCTGTCGTTTGCTCAATTAATACTATATTAATAGGAAGCCCAGCAGCTCCCGTTTGTTTAGTGACTAATTTCTGGCCTAACATGTGATTAGCCGCATCTGCTACTGCATCAATAGTTTCAGCAATTTTAACACCACCAACCTTGCCTCGGCCTCCTGCATGCACTTGGGCTTTAACCGCCCAACTTTTTCCAGGGAGTAAATTTGCAACTGTTTTAGCTTGTTCTACTGTTGTTGCAATTGAACTTTCTGGAACAGGTATTTTGTAATTCCTAAATAATTGTTTTGCCTGAAACTCATGAATATTCATCGATTAACGCGACTCCATAACAAGGAATAAATAATAACTTTCCAGTATATACGCTAGCTGGTTATATTCCAGTATTATTTAGATTTGAACATCAGTTTTAATACTTATTTTCAGCTTTCTTTTATTAATTTTTACGCAAGAATTCTATTTGAATACCTAAATCACAGGCAAAAAAAAACCCAGTCTCGTTAAAGACTGGGTTTTCGATTTAAAAGCTTGGCAATTCCCTACTTTCACATGGACGAATCCACACTATCATC